>LBBO01000001.1_pt7 | contig 22331 bp, 21 predicted proteins | sample 329191 | NCBI WGS metagenome assembly LBBO01 (sample SAMN03174413, study PRJNA266758) | hydrothermal vent metagenome | biome: marine hydrothermal vent; feature: marine hydrothermal vent chimney; material: microbial mat material; isolation source: microbial mat from marine hydrothermal vent chimney...
CGGTAAAATCGCATCTTAAAACAGAGGTCGTAAAAATGGTAGAAAAAAGAGTACTTGTAAAGTTTTCTGGTGAAGCACTGGCTGGTGAAAATGGTTTTGGAATCGACACTCAAATCTTACATTTTATTTCAGAAGAGATTAAATCACTGGTAGAGAATGGTATGAGCGTAGCTGTGGTTATTGGTGGGGGTAATATCATTCGTGGTGTTTCTGCTGCTGCTGATGGCATTATCAAAAGAACTTCTGGTGATTATATGGGTATGTTGGCAACCTGTATTAATGGAATTGCCATTCAAGAAGCATTTGAGCATAATGGTTTAGATACACGACTTCTATCGGCTATTGATATGCAAGAGATTGGTGAACCATTTATTGTACGTCGTGCAAAACGTCATTTAGATAAAGGTCGTGTGGTTGTATTTGCTGGAGGTACAGGTAATCCTTACTTTACAACAGATACAGCAGCAACATTAAGAGCTTCTGAAATTTGTGCTGAAATGATCATAAAAGCTACAAAAGTAGATGGTGTTTACGACAGAGACCCAAATAAGTTTCCTGATGCTGTTAAGATGCCAACATTGAGTTATGATGAAGCATTAAAAGATGACATTAAAGTAATGGATGATACTTCAATTGCATTGGCTAAAGAGAATGGGCTACCAATTATTGTTTGTAATATGTTTGAAAAAGGCAATTTATTAAAGATAGTTCAAGGTAACCGAGATTTATGTTCTATTGTAGAAGATAAAAAGTAATATATATTTAATTCAGAGGAAGTAATATGAAAATTGAGAAATTAACTGCACAAGCATTAGAGAGAGTAGACTTTGACAGATATTTGTTGGCAGCAGCTGTTGGAAAAAGAGCCAATGAAATTGCTAATGGAGCTACACCTTTAGTTAATATGGATCCTAAAATTGAGAAATTTGCTGACATCGCTTTAGTAGAGATAGCAGAAGGTAAAATTTTGATTAGTACCGAAGGTTAAGATCTTTGGAGGCTTTATTAAAAAAAGCACGTCACATTACTACCATAGAAGAGGCTCAAAAGCTTCTTTTTGAATATCACTCTAGCGACTCCCCACTTTTTCAAAAAGCCTTAATTTTAGCAAAACAAGCTCATGAGCATCAAACACGTAAAAGTGGTGAACCTTATATTGTTCATCCCATACTTGTAGCAGCCATAACGGCTTTGATATCGAATGATGAAGTGATGGTTATTGCAGCACTTTTACATGATGTTGTTGAAGATACGGACTATCTTATTGCAGATATTCTAGAAATGTTTGGTGATGATGTTGCTTTTATGGTTGAGGGCTTAACAAAGATTGAAGTGATTCGTGATGTGGAGTTGATTCCTTCCTCTTCAAATAAAAAACTCATCTCTTCGGCTATGACTTTTAGAAAAATGTTGCTCTCTTCTATTAAAGATGTTCGGGTTTTGGTGGTGAAGTTGTGTGATAGGCTTCATAACATGACAACATTAGATTCTTTACCCCTTGAAAAACAGATACGTATTTCAGAAGAGACCATGCTGGTTTATGCTCCCATTGCCCATCGTTTAGGAATCTCTCAGGTTAAAAACCGTTTAGAAGATTTGAGCTTTTACTATATTTATCCTGATGCTTATAATAATATTGATGCGTATATAGAAGGAAACAGTCAGAATCTGCATCTGAAACTCAATACGTTTATTGCTAAGATTAAAGAGTTGATGAAAGAGCATGGTTTCAGGGAAGATCAGTTTGAAGTATTTGGTCGTGTCAAGCACTACTATTCCATGTATCAGAAAATGCAACGAAAAGGTATAGGAATTGATGAGATTCTTGACCTAATTGCTATTCGTATTTTAGTAAAAGATGATATCGACTGTTATAAGGTTTTAGGTGCATTGCATTTGAACTACAAACCAATTATCTCACGTTTTAAAGATTATATTACGCTGCCTAAAGAGAATGGATATAGTACGATTCATACCACACTCTTTAACGATGATGGAATTGTCGAAGCCCAAATTCGTACCTTTGAGATGCATAAAACAGCAGAGTTTGGAATTGCAGCTCACTGGCGATACAAAGAGGGTAATAGAGAGGAAAAGAGCGTTAACTTAGAGTGGCTTGAAGGGTTGCAGTACCAGAGTGACTCAGTAGAAGAGAGTTATGCTTTGGCAAAAGGTGACCTGTTTATAGAAGATATTTCAGTTTTTTCTCCTGATGGAGACAACTATACATTACCTCGTGAGTCGGTGGCATTAGATTTTGCTTATGCTGTACACTCAGAGATAGGAGATAGAGCTGTCTCTGCTTTGGTAAATAAACGAAAGGCTTCACTTTTAACGACGTTGAAAAATGGAGATATTGTACGAATCATTACCGATGAAAATGCAAAAGTACACTGTTCATGGTACGATACGGTAATGACTTCACGTGCTAAAGATGGTATAAAAAGTGCTTGTAATCATAAGATTAAAGAGTGTAACCGTTTGTCGGCCGTGAATATTATAACAGAGTTAACAAGGATTGATATCGCAGTCATTAAAGAGATGTTTGATTCATGTGAACTTAAAGACAACGCGTATAGTCTGACTTCAAATCGAGAAGTTTATAAAGAGATTTTAGATAAATTTATAGAAAAATCATCTCTGCTGCTTAACGATTTTGTCTATCCTGAAGAGACGACACAAGAGCATTTTAGATTTATAGCCAACAAAGAGATTAAAACCATTGAGTTTGATTACTGTTGTCACCCTAAAATGGGAGATGAAATTGTTGCTTTTTACGAGAAAGGGACAGTGACTATTCACCATAAACTTTGTCAACATGCACATGAGTTAATGAAAGCTGAGACACCAATGGTGTATGTAACATGGGTCAATGAGACCTCAGCACGTTATCAACTTATTATCTCTCTTCAAAACCGTAAAGGGATTTTGGCTGAGCTTTTACATAAGTTAGCAAATCTGGACTTAAATGTCTTAAGTATAGAACTGGGAATTCAAAGTTCAGAGAGTGCAGAGTTTTGTCAACTCGAAGTAGAAACAAAAGAGCAAAATAGTAAAAAGCTTCAAGAGAAGCTTGAAAAAAAGTTTAAACTTATTCAGATGATTAGTTTAACGGATGCATATAAGTAAAAATAGAGGAAAATAGATGTCAACAATAGATTTAATTCAAACAGCTTTAGATGAAATCAGCAGAGGGACTGCTGAGATTATTGATATGGAACGTATAGAGAGACTGGTAACCAAGTTTTATGAGACAGGGGAAACCTACACTGTCAAAGCTGGTTTTGACCCAACAGGTGCCGACCTACACGTAGGACATACGGTGCTGCTTCAAAAGTTAAAAGCTTTTCAAAATCATGGTGCTAGAATCCAACTGCTTGTTGGTGACTTTACAGCGACCATTGGTGACCCTACAGGAAAGTCTGAAACCAGAAAAGTACTTGACCGTGATACCATTATGGCAAATGCTCAAACTTACCAAGATCAAGCCTTTATAGTTTTGGACAAATCAAAAACGGACATTGTCTTTAACTCAACATGGTTAGAGGCTTTGGGTGCTGGTGGTATGGTAGCGTTAACCACAACATTTAATGTGGCTCGGATGTTGGAGCGTGATGATTTTGAAAAACGTTACAAGTCTGGACAGAGTATCTCTATTTCAGAATTCCTTTACCCTCTACTTCAAGGTTATGACTCGGTTGAGTTAAAGTCTGACATTGAGATAGGGGGAACTGATCAGAAGTTTAACCTACTTATGGGAAGACATCTCCAACGTACTTATAGTGTAGGAAAAGAACAAGCTGTTCTGATGATGCCTATTTTAGAAGGTCTTGATGGTGTTCAGAAGATGAGTAAATCACTAAATAACTACATTGGTATTACGGAGGAGCCAAAAGATATTTATGCAAAAACGCTTTCTATTTCCGATGAGCTTATGTGGCGATATTATGAACTTTTGAGTGAAAAATCTCTTGTAGAAATAGCACAGATAAAAGATGATGTAGCAAATGGAGACTTACATCCTAAAATAGCCAAAGAAAATTTGGCTTTAGAGCTAACTGCTAGATTTTATAATGAAGAGTCTGCTAATATGGCTAAGAGTGAATTTGATAACGTTTTTAAATCAAATAAATTACCTACTGATATACCTGAGTTTGAAATGGAGTCAGATATTTGGATTTGTAAAGCACTACAAGATGCTGGTATTGAGCCATCAAGCTCACAAGCAAGGCGTGATATTAAACAAGGTGCTGTACGCATAAACCAAGAGAAAATTTCTGATGAAAAGATGAATTTAAGCTCAGGAGAGTATATTTTACAAGTGGGTAAACGAAAATTTGCAAAAGTAAAGGTAAAGTAGTGGAATTTAAATCTTTTAAAATTGGAAGATATACTGTAGATAAACCCATTATCCAAGGTGGAATGGGTGTGGGAATCTCTTGGGATCAATTGGCTGGAAATGTAAGTTTAGAGGGTGGACTTGGTGTTATTTCAGCTGTTGGTACGGGAGTTTATAAGAACAGATCGTATGTTGATAAGGTTGTGGGTCCAGAAAAAAGACCTTTGGATGCTATTAATTTCTACTCGTATGAAGCGTTACAAAAAATCTTTGATAATGCCAGAAAAATCTGTGGTGACAGACCATTGGCAGCCAATATTCTCTATGCCCAAAGTGAATACAATCGTGTGGTAGAAGATGCTTGTAAGGCAGGGGCTGATATGATTATTACAGGTGCTGGTCTTCCTTTGACCATGCCTGAAGCTGCTAAAAATTATCCTGATGTTGCACTTATTCCTATTGTTTCAACAGCAAAAGCACTTAGAATTTTATGTCGACGTTGGAAAAAAACACACAACAGACTTCCTGATGCCGTTATAGTTGAGGGTCCTTTGAGTGGTGGACACCAAGGGTTTAAGTATGATGAGTGTTTCTTAGAAGAGAACCAATTGGAAAATATTTTACCTCCTGTGGTAGAAGAGGCAAAAAACTGGGGTTCAATGCCCATCATTGCAGCTGGTGGTGTTTGGGATCATGATGATATTGTTAAAATGATGGAACTGGGAGCCGATGCCGTCCAAATGGGTACACGATTTATAGGTACAATGGAATGTGATGCGAGTCAAGTGATGAAAGAGATAATCATAGAGGCAGAGGAGGAGGATATTAAACTCTTTAAATCGCCTGTTGGTTATCCTGCTCGTGGTGTTAAGTCTCAACTGCATAGAGATATTGAAGCTGGAACTGCACCTAAGGTGGCATGTATTTCAAACTGTGTTGCACCCTGTCATCGAGGAGTTGAGGCTAAAATAGTTGGTTATTGTATTGCTGATAGATTGAGTGATGCCTATGATGGAATTAAAGAGAGTGGACTCTTCTTTACAGGTGCTAATGGTTATAAACTTAAAGAGATTATAACTGTCAAAGAACTTATGGAGAAGTTGATGCATGGAGAAGATAATTCTTAATAAAACAATTACATATAAATATTTAATATCGCTATTTTTAATACTATTTTTTACAGACACACTTTTTGCAGGGAACAACTTTGTAAAAAGTAAAATACGTAAAGGTGAGTTGAACTTATATTTTAGTTCTGATATAGAGAGGGTGAGTTATTTTAAACTTCCCGATTCAGATGGAGTTACCAAGTATATCTATGATATTCATGGAGGAGTTCTTCCTGCTAATAAAGGAATATCTAAACACTCTTTTAGAACCATAGAGTCATTTCGTATGGGTCAAAATTCACCAACAAAGTTACGTGTTATTATTAGGTCAAAACAAAAGTTTGATGAAAATCATATTTTCTCAGGTAGATGTCTTACCATTCCTTTGCTGCATAATAGCAAAACTAAAAGCAGTAAACAGGTAAAAACGACAACAAGTAAAAGTTCAAAAAATAATAAATATAGAGTAGTCATAGACGCTGGACATGGTGGAAAAGATAATGGTGCTTCCTGCTGTACCGTTAAAACAGAGAAAAAAGTGGTTTTTTCTGTGGCATCCAAACTCAAAAAACGTTTGGAAAACAAAGGCTATAAAGTCTACATGACCAGAGATGATGACTCTTTTGTACGTCTTCCAAGCAGAACTGAGTTTGCAAACAAGAAAAAAGCAGACATCTTTGTCTCCATTCATGCCAATGCTGCACCAGAGAAGAAGCTAAACTCTGTGTTTAAAGGAATAGAGATTTACTACCTCTCTCCTGCAAAAACAGAGAGAGCCAAAGAGGCAGCAGCCAAAGAGAATGCTGTGATGTTTAAAGATAAAGATTTCTATACCACCAATGAATACCTATCTCTACTCAGTCGTGAAAAGATTGTTGAGTCCCATAAATTGGGGTTAGATGTCAGTAAAATGATGCTTGAAAATGTACGTAACTCTTTTGGAAAAGTTTCAGATGGTGGAGTAAAACCAGCCAACTTTTGGGTACTAGTAGGTGCTCAAATGCCAGCAGTGTTAATAGAAACAGGCTACATCACCCACCCCACAGAGGGTGACAACCTAATGAACTCTTACTATAAAAGTCTATTAGCAAAAGGTATAGCCGAGGGGATTGAACGTTATTTGAGTCATAAGTAGTGTGCGTTTCCCAACGCAACAACAAAATCATCTTCAATTCATTAAGGAAATAAAAAACCTTTTATCTGTTCAAATGTTTAATGTTCGGTGCTACCGAACCTACGTAGAAACCACTCATAATAAAGAGCAGTAATAAAAAACCCAAACCCCATAACCATCGTAATATAATTCAATCCCATTCCCATTTTAGCAGCATAACCTACAAAAAGTGTAACGGTGATGTTGGTCATCATGAAAATCATGTCGTTGTAGGCGATAACACGTCCTAAGTATTTGGTCTCTATCTCTTGTTGTAATAAGTAGTAGGTATATGACCAAAGTGTGGTTGAGAGGAAACCAACGAATACCATACCGATGAGAGTATAATAAAAGTTATGTTGTATAAATGCCCATAAAATAATGGCTAACCCTTGTAATGCAAAAAAGTAGTGTAAGTTAGAAGCATTAATAAAACGGCTAAAGAGTAGAGGTCCCATGGCTAAACCTATGGCTCTTGAAGCATTTATCCATCCTATGGCTAAGGGAATAGCGATGATGTATTTATACTGCAAATCAGCTAAAAGAGTTACCAATGCATCAAAACTTGTAAAGCCTATACTGGAGTGTAAAACAATAAGGTGTATGAGCTTTTTATGATTTTTTAAGTAGTGAAACCCACTCTTCATCATCTCTATGGCTGTCTCTGTATGTTGGGTAGGTTTGATGGTAAGTTTAAGTCCTACAAGCATAAATGAAGCGATAATGTAAAGTATGACATCTATAAGAAAGGTCATGTTATAGCCAAAGTAATAGGTGACCAGACCACCGAATGCCATACCTGCTGCAAAACAGACCGACCAGACGATGGAGTGGATTTCATTGGTATTTTTGAGCATCTCACCTTCAAGAAACTTGGGAAAAAGTGCCATCTCAGCTGAGAAGAGTATGGAGGCAGCCAAAGAGCGAATAAATAAAAAGAGCATGAGCCAACCAATGGCATCGAGGGAGTTAATGGTCATGAAAAGCAGGGTCATCGCTATCTCTACGAGTAAGAGTATGCCCATAAGTTTTTTAAATTCGATTTTGTCAATAATATAGCCTGAAATAGGGGCTAAAAGTATGGCTGGCAGCATAATCATCATAAAAACGTAGGCAATTGCCATCTCTGAAGCACCATACTCAACCATCATGGAAGCGATGGCAACTTGGGAGAACCAAGTACCAAAGTAGGAGATGAACTGTATGAGGGTGAGTCTTGCGACCACGGGGTGTTTTAGGGTTTCTAAATAGGTCATTTCTTATAAACTACAAGTATTTCTATTGGCTAAACAGGCAGGGTACTCTCTTTGTCTACAGAGTTCTTGAGCAGAGGCCTTAATGTCGCTTGGGATTAAGTGCTTTAAGTAGCTTAAATCTCTTTTCCCTTGAGCTGATTTGTCGACATAGCCAAGTTCTATAAATTGTTTAATAATGGCATCCATCATATCCATAACTGAAGAGACTTTTACAATTTCACATCGTGCATAATGTTCAGCAGGAAATGAGACTTCTGCCACACGTAGGGTAGGGTCATCACCAGGAATTTGTTGGGCTCCAAAGAGAGGTTTTCCTCCTACAGTGGCAGAGTGAAAGCTAGGAATAAATTGGGCCAAGTGTTTAATAGCAGCGTTTGTTCGCTCTTCTACTTCCTCTGTACTCCATGACTCTTCGATTTTTTGCATAAAACTTTGAGCCAGTTCTGGTTGGCAACTCAGAGGCGTGTTTGCCACCAAACCACCTTTGTAGAGTGTGATGTTTTCAGTCATTCCATGGAGTTGAAAGTAACCTCCTGGGTAAGGGGTAAACTGTCCCATTCCTTGTGGGGTACCACGCTCACCATGAAAGATAATTTCAGGGAATAGGGTCTTTTTATAGCCTTCCCATTGGCTTACATAGGCAGCTTTGAACTCTACCATTTTTTTACAAGGAACTTTAACCAAATCGTCAATTTTTCCTGTTCTAAACCCTGCAGCATTGATGAGGTAGTCAAAATACTCTTCTTGGTTTTCACTGTTTTTTGTGTAGTATATCTTCCATTGGTTCGCTTCAATTTTTTGCAGACTGTTTACTGTGGTTTCTCTGTTCATGGTGACATTTTTTAGCTCTTCTAGTGCTATGGTTGCTCCACCTGCTAAACGAAAAAGGTTAAGCCCATACTCTTGTACCATAATGAGAGGAAACTGTACTTTGTCTAGGTCTATATTTTGTGCAACAGGTATCATCCACTCATCAGAAGTTGTAGGTTTTTTTACAATAGAACACTTTTTGAGACGTTCCAACTCTTCTCGTTCATAGAGTTTGTAGTAATTGGAACTTTCACCTAAAACTTTGTTTTTTTCATCAGTTTTGATAAGTCTATCATACTCTTTTGTAAGCAGTTTTAAGCGTGGTAGTAGGGCGTTGGGTGTTTTACTGTCTGTAGTTGGTAAAGCAATAACCGTAGGACGGTAATCGACCACAAAAGGGTAGAAGCGTAAAAAATCAATGGACTGTTTTAGTAGCGTTACACACTGTTTGTCTGAGATTTCACGATAAAGATTACCACCAGCATGTAAATGACAAAATGGTGGTCCACTCACCAAGCTTGGCTCTTTTTCAAAGAGAGTAACATCAAGTCCCAATTGACCCAAATAAAGTGCTGCAGTTGCACCTGCTACTCCACCTCCAATAATGGCTATTTTTGTTTGTTGTTTCATGCTTTTACCTACTCTATAATTGTTGTTAGTATATCTTCAAAAGTATCAAAAACAAAATCTGGTTTATAGTTTTCAATACTTTCACCATAGTTGTATCCATAAGTAAGACCTATGCTTTGCATATGACAAGCAGCAGCTGCTAGTATGTCATTTTTGGAGTCTCCTACCATCACACACTCTTCTACTTTTGCATTTAAGGTTTCACATACATGAAGGAGAGGTATCGGGCTTGGTTTTTTTTCTTTTAAGCTGTCGCCACCTAAAATGAGTTCAAAATATTCTGAGAGTTCAAGAGATTTTAAAATAGGTGCTACAAAATCAAATGGTTTGTTGGTAACAATGGCTAAACGATAACCATGCTCTTTTAGTTTTCTAAGCGTACTTGAAACAGTTGGATAGGCAATGGTGTTAACAGCCAAGTTTTTAGCATAAAAAGCTAAGAATATCTCTAATGCTTTATCTACCAAGGTAGTATCAAGAGCAGTATCTATTTTACTTTTCCCTGATAATGCTCGTCTAACCAGTATCTCTGCCCCATTTCCTACCCAATAGTGAATGGTATCAGTCGTAAAAGTACTACGATTCAGTGTTGTAAGCATATGATTAACTGCCAATGCCAAATCGGGTGAACTGTCTATAAGTGTGCCATCTAGGTCAAATATAATGACCTTTTTATTTGTAAATTTCAATTTTAAAACCTTATGGTTAATATTTTTGCAGTATACAAAAAGTGTTAAAAAAATAACTTAATTCCGATTAAAGGCTCAATAGCTTATTAATGCTTTTTAAGATAAACTAAAAAATTATTTATAAACCATTTAGGAAAAACCATGCAAACCAACCGAATAGTAAACGATACCGTCTACGGTCACATTCCCTACTCAGGAGTAGAAGAGAAATTTTTACAGAGTAAAATAGTTAATCGTCTCTTGTTTGTTTCTCAAAATGCTTTGGCATATTTTGCGTTCCCCTCCATTACTACCAAGCGTTATATTCACTCTTTGGGAACGATGCATGTGGCTTCGTATATGTTTAAGTATTCACTTATAAATGCGTCATCTAAAAGTCGTTCTAAGTTTTTAAAACAGGCGAGGGGGTCTATAAAAGGGCTTATTAAAGAACACGGTTTGGACATTGACCTAAAGTCGCTGAAAATTAAAGATAAAATGCTCTTAACTTTTGCCACAGCTTTTGAAGAGAAAGAGAATGTTACTTATTTGATTTTACTCCAAGCTTTACGTTTGGCAGGGCTTTTGCATGATGTGGGGCATTTGCCTTTTTCTCATCAGACCGAGTATGCTTTGAAACGACTTTATGAGTCGGTTAAAAAAGAGAAAAAGCCCAACAAAGAGCAGAAGAAGTTTTTGAAATTTTATGAAAATATTACACAACATGGTGAGATGGTGCTGCATGAGAGTGTGGGGTATGAGTACCTTGATATGTTGTTTAACTATGAAGTCTCTGAACAGAGTAGCAGTTCCAAAGAGTTGGTAAAGCTCTACTACTTAATGGTTAAAAATATTTTTGATGATGTGAAAACAGTGCAGTTCTCTTATGCCACTCTGCATCAGTTTATCGCTTCCACCGTAGATGCTGACCGAATTGACTACATCAACCGTGATATGTTGGCGAGTGGCTACATCTCGACTTCAGCTGATTTGCTTCGAATCACGCGTGAAGCCATATTGGTAGAGGAAAAAGTTGACGATAAAAAAGAGTTTAAATTGACGTTTATGATTTCATCTCTTTATGACATAGAGCATCTGTTAGAGAGCCGTTTTAATCTTTATAAAAAGGTATTTTTTACTCATAATATTAGCCGACTTGATACACTGCTTGAGAAAGTTATAACCTTTTTAGCAAAAGAGTACCTCTCTGTCACGCCTAAAGACAAACTCATGTATCAAACCATTGCAATGATGTGGAAGTTTACTTCCGAAAAAAATCCTTCTAAACAGTTGGACATTATCTCTCAGCTTGATGAGAATTGGTTAATTTCTCTCTTTAAAAAAGAGTACTTTAAAATCAAATATCAGCTCAGTTTGACCTATCAAGAGCGTTACTATTTGAGAGCATTTGAAGACATACTCTTTGGGAAAAATATGTTTAAAGCCAACTGGAAAAACCTCTCTGAATTCTACAACACGTTAGGGCTTACTCAAGAGGAGCGTTTTGTTTTTAGAGAGAAGTTTGGAGTCATTGCAGGAGAGCAACGTAAAGAACTAGAAGAGAGACTAGAAGCACTTATGGAGCAGCATGGAAAAGGTGATGAGTTTTATGCCTACTCTATTATCTCCCTCTCTATAGGTCTTGATAAAAACTTTTTACTCTATGATGGTCAAAAAACGCTACTAATAGATGAGGTCTCTACTGTTAGAAAAAGGTTAAAGACCTCACGTGCAAACTCAGTTCCATTTTTTATATTTTCAAATCAGAAAGCGTTACCAAAAGAGATGAGAGAATCGCTGAAAGAGATTTTGTTTGAGGTGTTTTAATCCAATTTATTATATAATCTATTAACTTTTATTTATCAAATCTAACATTGGACAACACATGAACTTACAAAAAGTAATCTCTGGATTTTTCTTTATACTTGCGATGACACTTAACTTTGGATTTTTTTATGGGGATATGGCTAACCCTGAGTTGCACAGTACCTATGAACTTTTTGCAGCTTTGATTATCTCTTTGATTGCTACGGCTTTGAAGATTGGAGATAAGACACAGATAGGTTCTGTTCTTTTGGCGAGTTCTTTGGTGGCAGATATGCAACTCATCGCAGCTGTTTTGGTTTGGACGGTGATTGAATATACTTCAACCATGACAGGGAGTCACATGGCAACCATTGTCTCTCTTTCTGGTGGAGCTTTTTTAGCGAACGTGACATCGGTTATTTTATACATTGGTGAAACATTAAAATCTAAGAGATAAGCGATGAAGAACAACGCTTTATGGATTATTTTACAACGATTCAGGATTCCATTAATTGTTATTATTGTTACTTATTCCATTGCTATTTTGGGTATGGTACTTATTCCTGGAATGGATGACCAAGGTAATGTTTACCATTTAACTTTTTTTGATGCTTTTTATTTTATCTCTTATACTGCTTCGACCATTGGTTTTGGAGAGACTCCGTACACTTTTACTTATGAACAACGTCTTTGGGTTTTAGTCTGTATTTATTTAACCGTTATTGGGTGGTTTTATACCATTGGTGCTTTGGTGAGTATTCTCTCAGATAAGACGCTAAAACAGGAGTTAATGAGAGGACAGTTTAGAAGACGGGTTCAAGGACTTAGATCTGATTTTATTATTATCTTGGGATACAACTATGTAAATTCACAGGTGATTAGAAAGCTTATAAATGCTGGATTAAATGTTGTGGTAATTGATAAAAGTGAAGATAAAATAAATGGATTTCTACTAGAAGACTATTCTAAATCGGTACCTGTATTGGTGGGCAATGCACTTTTAACTGAGACTTTAGAAAATGCTGGGATTTATAAAAGTAACTGTCAAGCCGTGGTGGCACACTTCTATAAAGAAGATAAAAATCTTCGTATCGCTATCTTGACCAAGTTTTTAAATCCAAATATAAAAGTTATAACCAAAGCAACCCTGCGTGACACCATGACTTCTCTTATCGATACAGATATTGCCAAAGTGGAAAACCCCTTTGAAATTTTTGCTAAACGGTTTGATCTTGCTCTAAGCTCACCCCATATTTTAGTGCTAGAAAATTGGATATATAAAAACTCTGACTTGACCGATGAAGCTATTTTTTTACCACAAGGACGATACATTATATGTGGTTATGGACGTTTAGGTAAAGTTTTAAAAGCCAAGCTTGACAAACACGATTTAGATTATGTGATTATAGAAGAGAAGTTAAGAGGTGACCCAAAAATGGTTGCTGAAGGAAGATATATACGTACCAATGCAGATGACAAAGATGTTCTTCTTGAAGCTGGTATAGAGTCAGCTTCTGTTTTGGTGGCTGGCACACATAATGATATTGATAATATCTCTATACTTTTAACAGCTCGAAAATTAAACCCAGATATTTATGTAATTGCTAGAGAAAATACCATGAAAGAGGTGAGTGTTTTTGAAGCTGCAAAAGCGAACTGGTTGTTTATGATTGAGAAAATATTGATTAATAAGACCTCTTTACAGTTGGCTCAACCTTTGAAACACTGCTTTTTAAAGAAGATTCTTTACCAAAATGAAGCGTGGGCAAGTTCTTTGGTGCATCTATTGACAACTCAACTTGGTGACAATCCTAAACTTTTAAACTTGACCATTACGAAGCAGAGAGCTTATGCGATTTACCATGCCATAGAAGAGGGGAAAACTATTACGATAGATGATTTATTAAAGTCATTACAAGATTGGACAACCTATCATAAGGCCATACCTCTACTACTCAAACGAGGAAAAGAAGAGTTTTTACTACCAAGTAATGAAGTGTTGCAGTTGGGAGATCAAATTTTATTTGCTTGTGATGAAGAGAGTAGGGAAGAGATAGAGCTTATTGCTTCTAATATTTATGATTTACACTATGTCTGTTCGGGAGAAGAGAAGAACAATTGGCTTTTAACGAAGTTGTTTGGGTAAAGTAAATAAGCTTATTTTGCTATAATTCAAACAAAAACATTTAGGACAATTTATGCAGTTTATAGAGACACGTGGTAATGATGGAGTTAAAGCTAAAGAGGTGAGTTTTTCAGAGGCTATTTTAAGTCCTATTGCCAGTTATGGTGGTATTTATGTACCTGAATTTTTACCGAGTTTCGACAGTGAATTTTTAGAGAAACACAGAGAGAGTCACTATAAAGAGTTGGCATTAGATGTGCTACAAAGTTTTGAAATTGACATAGAAGCGTCAACATTAAATGAAGCATTAAGTCGTTACGATACATTTGATGACCCCCAAAATCCTGTTCCTGTAGAGAAGATAGAAGATGACTGTTTTGTCATGGAACTCTATCATGGACCAACCCGTGCTTTTAAAGATATGGCACTGCAACCTTTTGGGTACATCTTGGCGAAAGAGGCACAAAAAAGAGCAGAGAACTATCTGATAATGGCTGCAACCTCTGGTGACACAGGTCCTGCAACGTTGGAGACTTTTAAAAACCAAGAGAATATTCAAGTAGCCTGTCTCTACCCTGATGGTGGAACATCGGATGTTCAACGTCTACAGATGGTTACAGAAGAGGCTGAGAATGAAAAAGTTATTGGTGTGCTAGGGAATTTCGATGACACACAAAATATGCTTAAAGAGCTTTTGGCTTCAGATGATTTTAAAGCAGAGTTAGAGAAACGAAATATCAAACTTTCAGCTGCCAACTCTGTAAACTTTGGGCGAATTATTTTTCAAATTGTCTACCATATTCATGGTTACTTAGAGTTGGTTCGTCAAAATGAGATTAGCATGGGTGAAAATGTTTACTTGGTTGTACCATCAGGAAACTTTGGAAATGTCCTTGGAGCGTACTATGCAAAAAAAGCAGGACTTCCTGTAGAGAAGTTGTTGGTCTCTTCTAATGTAAACAACATTTTAACCGACCTTATTGAGACAGGTGTTTACGATATGGCAAGTAGAGAACTTATAAAAACAGAGTCACCTGCGATGGATATTTTAAAAAGTTCAAACGTAGAGAGGGTACTTTTTGACAAGTTTGGAAGTGAGAGAACCAAAGAGCTTATGGATTCGTTAAACAGAGTGGGTAAATATACACTAACAGCAGAAGAGTTGGCATCGATGCAAGAAGATTTTGAAGCGACTTACAGTGAAGATGATGAGTGTGAAGCCTATATAGCTAAGTATGCTAAGGGTAATGAATTTGCTAAAGAGGGGTACATTATGGATCCTCATACAGCAACGTGTATGAAATCGTATGAGAAGAGTACACCTAAAGAGTTAAAAACCATTGTCTACTCTACAGCAGAGTGGACAAAGTTTTCTACAACGGTTGCTCGTGCATTAGGGTCTGATAAAACAGCAAACGATACAGAAGCGTTAAAGTGGATTGCAGAAAATACCGATGAAAAAGTACCTGCCATGATAGATGCTCTCTTTACAAAAGAAATTAAACACGAAAAAGTAGTTGAAAAAGAGTTCATTAAAGATGAGATGTTAGGATTCTTGTAGGGGTGATGCCCGTAGGAAATGCCTTGGGGTATGCCATCAGAGCAAATATGAGTAATTATAATTTTTAAAAAAGGAGAAGATATGAAAATATACGATGCTATCGTAGTAGGTGCTGGTATAGCAGGATGTTCTTCTGCTTATTTTCTAAAAGAAAAAGGTCTGGATGTTTTGGTTCTTGACCGTTCTGGTGTGGCTGCATCTGGTGGGTCGGCTGCTGCTGGGGCTTTTGTCTCTCCTAAGATAGGGAAAGGCTCCTCGCTTCAATCTCTGACCAATGAAGCGTTTGAATTTTCTAAAGATTTCTACCTTAAAAACTTTCCTGAATACTTTTCTCAAACAGGTGTTATTCGTATTCCTAAAGATTCTGATGATGCAGAGAAGTTTTATGAATATGAAAAGTTTAATGAATCTTCTAGAGAGTGGATTAAAGAGGAAAAACTGAGAGAAATAGGCATTGAACAAAGAGATGATAGTTTTCTTTTTGATGAAGCTGGGGTTTGTGATGCTCCGAAAATGTGTCAAGCTCTCATAGAGAATATTCCTTATGCACAGTATGAAGTTAAAAGTTTAAACTATGAAGATGGTCTGTGGATAATAGGTGAATATCGAGCTAAAAAGCTTATTTTATCAACAGGTTATGAGAACAAATTTTTTGATATGCGTTACATGGGTGTAAAAGGTACATGGGGAACACGTGGTGACTATGAGACAAATCTTGATTTGGATGTCTCTATGCATCAGCAGATATCGGTCTCTGCCAATATAGATGGTATTGTAAAAATAGGTGCCACCCATGAAAAGGGAGTAGATATCTGTATTTGTTGTAATGGTAAACCTTTGAAGGGGATATTTAATTTGGCTTCCACCATGGTTGATACTTCTGATTTTAAACTCAAAGAGACTTTCTGTGGTATGCGTTCTGGTTCAAAAGACTATTTCCCTTTGGTTGGTGAAGTGATTGATGTATCGACAATGTTAGAAGAGCATCCTAAGTTACCAAGAGGTATTAAGCTAAAAGAGGAACCTAAAAAAATAGATAATCTCTATGTGTGTAATGGCTTGGGAGGTCGAGGTTTTGTCTTTGGACCTTTAATGGGTAAACTATTGGCAGAGAAAATTGTAGATAAAAGAGAGATAGATGAACGGGTAAATCCTGATAGACTGTTTTTAAAATGGTGTAGGAAGTCAGCAGATTTAGAACGATAAAAAACTATTTTTAACATTTACATTAAATATAATGAATATTTAATTATTAAAATGATATACTAAGCTCAAATTATTTAAAGAAGGAAGAGAATGAAAGAGAAACTTTTTTTAAAATGCTATCAGGCTTTACTATTATTGGTGGTATCATTTTTTATAACAGCGTGTGGAGGAGATAATGTTACACCTGTAGCATCAGCACATGAATCGAATGTTTCAGAAGAAGTACCCTCAGAAACGTCAAACAAAATACCAGTAGCAACAGCACAATCTGTTACAGTAGATGAAGATACAACAAATAATATAATTACATTATCTGGAGCAGATGCCGATGGAGATCCATTAACTTATGCGATTGTAACTCAACCAGCACATGGATCAGTAACTATTGTAGGAGCTGTAGCCACCTATATACCAATAGCAAACTATGCAGGAGCAGATGCTTTTACATTTAGAGTAAATGATGGAATTGTAGATTCAGCTATAGAAACTGTAAAGATTACAGTAACTGATGTGGCAGAACCTATAGTCAAGGATACTAAACCATGGAATCATGGAAAGCTTGAAGTCTCATCAGATGGTCATATGTTGCAGCATGAAGATGGAAAAGGCTTCTTCTGGATGGCAGATACTGCATGGAATATACTTTTAAAGATGAACAGAGAAGAGCTAGAAAGATACTTGACAGATAGAGCAAGTAAAGGTTTTACCGTCATACAAACAGGTCTAATGTCAGAACCTTATTTAGCAAATGCTTATGGTGATCAACCTTTTTCAATTGTTTGGAATGATGAAAACAATCATAGAAATGCCTATAGAATCAATGAACTTAGTACCACACCGGGAATGACAATTAGTTCTAAGATAATTGATGCAACAGATGGTTATGACTATTGGGATCATGTTGATTATTTGATTGATAAAGCAGCTCAAAAGGGTATTTATATAGGGATGATGCTGACATGGAGTACTCCTGTTCATGACTTTATTCAAAAAGATGAAACCGTTTATAGTGAGTATGCAGAATTTTTAGCAGAACGATACAAAGATAAGCCAAATATCATTTGGATGAATGGTGGAGACATATTTCATGCCGATATAAAAGATTCTGAGGTTTGGGATTGGCTTGGCGATACTATTAAGGCAATAGATAACAATCATCTAATGAGTTGGCATTCAGCCTCATCAGCTGATTTTCATCATGCTAAAGAGTGGTTAGATTTTAATATGATTGAGTCAGGACATATCGTTGGTTTAGATTCTTTAAATCATCAAAATGATATGTTAAAAAAAGATTATGGTCGAGTGCCCAGTAAACCAATTGTTGATGCTGAGACAAGGTATGAAGAGATAGAGATAGGATTGCTAACAGGAGCTGATCGTATAACACCATTTGATGTAAGAGAGATTGCATATTACCAATTGTTCTCTGGAGCATTTGGGCATACCTACGGACATAATTCCATCTGGCAAGTGATTACAGAAAATAAACAGGGGGATTATCATCCAATAAGTACATGGGAGGAAGCATTGGAAGCTCCTGGAGCTGATCAAATGCATTATATTTCAAATCTTATGCAGAGTAGACCTATTGTTGGAAGAGTACCAGATCAATCACTTATAGCCAGTGGAGATACTGTTAAAATTAGGGCTACGAGAGGTGATGGTTATGCCTTTATCTACTCTACATCAGGTAAGAATTTAGAGATTCAGTTGGGTAAAATATCAGGAAGTAATGTAAAGATTTGGAGTTATAACCCACGAGATGGAAAAGCTATAGTTTTAGAGGAGTCACTTCCTAATATCGGTAAATATACTTTTAATCCGGAGGGTGAAGAGGAGTATGGAAATGATTGGGTAGTTGTGGTTGATGATTTAAGTAGAGGGTATGGAAAACCAGGAGAGTAAGTATCTTATAAGGAGAGTTCGCCTATATATTAATATACAACAGTAATTTAACGTATGGAGTTCAAAATGGCAACAGAAGACAAAGAACGTTGGGATAAGAAGTATAAAGAGACTCCTATCCCAACTAAAATAGTAGAAGTGGTTGAGAAGTATGCCAAGTTGGCAACAGGTAAAGATGCTTTAGATATCGCTTGTGGTATGGGAAGAAATGCTAAGTTTTTAGCAAGTCAAGGTTTTAATGTGGATGCTTTAGATATAAGTCCTATAGCCATTGAGAACTTACAAAATATAGAGAATATCAGAGCTGAAGAGGTTGATTTTGATGCTTATGTTTTAAAAGAGAACAGTTATGATTTAATTGTCTGTACTTACTTTTTAAAACGTTCTCTCTTTCCTCAAATAGAGAAGGCATTAAAAGAAGATGGTATTTTAATTCTTGAAACTTTTATGCACCACCCTGACAATACAAAAGCTCCATCAAATAGAAGTTTTTTACTGGAAGAGGGTGAGCTGGAAGTGACGTTTGATGACCGTTACGACATTATGCATCTTTCTGAATATATGGATGAGGGTAAATGTGACGAAAGAAGCATGAAAGCCTCTATGGTTGCTAAGAAGAAGCGTGGTGGTATGACCGATGAGGATTTTTGGGCGTAAAAAGTTATAGGTTATCTATGAAACACCTATACGTGTGGCTGTTAAAAAAATATATTCACGACCTGTAATGGTTACTCTAAACTTTTTTTGTTGTAGATACTTTTTTGCAAAGATAACATCGTTAAAGAGCAGAGACATTTCAGAGTAGGGGTAGTTGGGTGCTTTTGCTCCATAAATAAGTTCGCTGTCTATCCAACGACTATTTGGAAAGCCCAGTATAAATGCTCCATCATGGGTTAAATACTCTTGTACTAGGGACATCAAAAATGGTTTGTAGTTAATATTAGGACTTTGTAGTGTTCCTATACTAATGATAAGATCAGATTTTTCTAAATTTAGTTCACTTAACTTGTTAATATCTTGTTTATAAAACTCCACATTATCTTTAGGAAAACGTTCTTTTGCAAATGTTAACGCTGTTTGAGAGTGGTCTATACCTATGAGTTTCATATTTTGAAAAGTCTCTTTCTTAACCATCTGTTCTATTAACTCAAACTCATCCCCTTTGTTGATACCCAAATTTAAAATATGTTTTCGTTTCGATACTTTAACAGCTTCTAAAGCTTTTTTATAAGCATGTAAAAACGTTGGTTCTTCATTTTTATTAATGTTGAAAAATTTAGATTCTGTTCCATATTTCTCTTCTCTGTTCTCTATGAGGGCAGAATGGAAAGAGTCATTTTGATTGAGTTTTTGAAAAGTAAGTTCTACTTGATGTTGATTTATAATAAGAGGTGTAAGCATTTTAGAGTGATGAAGTTCAGCCAAGTTTACCCATGCTTTATAGCCTCTATAAATATAGTTTATGTTCTCTATTTTTATAACTTCTCCACTATACTTTGAACTTATATCAGGGTTAAGAACTTGGAACGATAGAGAATTTTTCTTTTGAAACTCGATTGTCATCCAATCTGTTATTTCTAATAAACTTTCATTTGTAAAATTTTTCATATTATCCTTTAGTCAAATGCCAACCACAATTATAAGGACAAGGGTAGAGTTTTAACTTCACTCTCTGCTCTTTATAGAGTAGGTTGATTTTTTGTTGAGCCTCTTTCTCTTTTAAGTAGAGGTCTTTAAAGTTCCCATGTCCATCAGTACAGAAACAGCTGTCCAACTCTTTTAGCTCTTCTTTATATCCTATTTCACGCTTAAGTAATATACCTTTTATATGTTCAATATGTCTATGAAGTTCGTTGATAGAACCCACTTGATAGTAGTCGAGTATATCTTGATGGGAAAGGTCAGATAAATGTGTATAGACCCGTCGTATGACTCTGAAAATGTTGTCATTTTCAACTATCTTTTTCTTGATGGGTTTTAGGGATTTTTTTAGGCTCATATGAATTTTAAGAACGTCTATACATCTGATACGCTTTAAGTAGTAAAGGTATGACAACAAGAAGCACCATAGGAGTTGGTCCAGTGTAGATATCTTGTTCAACTAAGAGGTTAAATAGTCCCCAAGCAAGTATGCTTATGCCTATAAGTCCTAAAAATATGGCTATTGTTTTTTTTATGTTCATTTAATTGTTAAGCTCTTCTTCCATCTCCAAAACCTCCAAATATCTCTCGCTCATCTCTTCATACTCAGCTTCTACTTTTTTAAGCTCATCGGTTACATTTATAAGCCCTTTTTCTTCGTAACATTTGGCATCATATAGACAAGCATTTATCTCATCTATTTTGGCTTCTAGTTCCTCTATGAGGGCTGGTAGACGTTCTAAGTCTCTTTGGTCTTTGTAACTGAGTTTTGTTTTTGTTTTAATAGGTTTCGGGTCGACACGGGGGTTGACCCCTACGGGTTTAATTTGTTTTTCCATTTCATATAAATCATTGATGTTTTTTTCTATCTCTAGGTATTCACTGTAGTTTTGGAAAGACTCTTCAACCTCTCCTTTTCCTTTAAATACAATAAGTTTGGTAGCAACTTTGTCTACAAAGTAACGGTCATGACTGACAAATAGTAAAGCTCCTGGGAAATTCATGAGTTTCTCTTCTAAGATGTTAATGGTTTGGATATCTAAATCATTGGTAGGTTCATCTAAAATCAGACAATCTACTTTTTTGGTTAGAAGTAGGGCGATAGCAACACGGTTTTTTTCTCCACCACTGAGCATTCCTACTTTTTTAAGCATATACTCTTCTGGAAACAAAAAAGATTTTAGGTAAGCAAAAACGTGCATGTTTTTACCTTGAACATCAACAATGTCTCCACCGTCAGGGCAGAAGGTATCTAAGATATTTTTGTTGTTGTCGAGCATTTCACGGTGCTGGTCAAAGTAGCCTACTGCAAAGTCACCTTGGTCTATGGTTCCTTTGCTTGGTTTTAGTCGTCCTAAAAGCAGTTTGAGTAGGGTTGATTTACCTGAACCGTTGTGTCCCACTATGGCTATTCTATCTCGTTGGAGTATTCTTGTGGTAAATCCATTGATTAAATCTTTTCCTGCTATGGAGTAGTATAGGTTTTCGATGTCAAAAAGCATCTTCTTTCTTGACATTCCTTTGTCTCCGTCACGGTTAAAACTCTTTTTTTCTCGTTCTAAATCTATCTGCATTTTACGAATGAGGGTAGGGTCTTTTTTTGCTTTATCTCGTAGTTCAAAAACTCTTGCTTTTCGTCCTTGGTTTCGTGTGAGTCGTGCTTTGACTCCACGGCTTAACCACTCTTCTTCTTTTTTTAGAAACTTCACTAAGGTGTTGTGTGTTTTTGCCAAGCTTTGCATACGTTGTTCTTTTAAAATAAGATAGTTATCGTATCCACCCTCATAAGAGACGATATTCATGTTTTCTACTTCGACAATGCGTGTAACGATGGAGTTTATAAAGTGTCTGTCGTGAGAGATAATGAGCAGGGTAAACTTCTCTTTGAGCAGTATCTCTTCTAAAAACTCAACCATATAGACATCAAGGTGGTTGGTAGGTTCGTCTAGTAATAAAACATCAGGCTTTTTCAAAATGAGTGAAGCCAATGCCACACGGCGTTGCTCTCCTCCTGAAAGGGAGTTAACATCACGGTACTCGTACTCTTTTAGTTTAAACTCTTGGAGTACCCGTTCTACTTTGTCGTCTAAGTTCCAAGCGTTGTGATGGTCAATGTAGTTGG
>LBBO01000002.1_pt13 | contig 22269 bp, 23 predicted proteins | sample 329191 | NCBI WGS metagenome assembly LBBO01 (sample SAMN03174413, study PRJNA266758) | hydrothermal vent metagenome | biome: marine hydrothermal vent; feature: marine hydrothermal vent chimney; material: microbial mat material; isolation source: microbial mat from marine hydrothermal vent chimney...
TTAGATTCAAGTGTTTGAGTAAAGGAGCTTACGTTAAGTAAGGGAGTGTCTGGCACTAAATGCCGATACCCCCGTCGTTAAAACGTAAGAGGGGGGGGTGCACCCATCTACAAAAGATGAGTGCAAATAATCGAAAAGATTATCTATTTTTATTATGAGAAGAGTTCTCTCATAGATCCTGCAAACCACTCATGAAGTGCTTTACCAGTACCTTTTGATCTAAATTTACCATTTCCATCTTTAGGCTTAGGAACATGACCTTTACCTTTAAGAACACCACTTGGATCTGCAGAGAACTCATGAGTAACCATAATTCCCTCTTCAGGAGCACCATTTACCATTGAGTAACATACGTTTGCTGCTTTAGCTGGAAGTCCTGCTTTAGCATCACTCTCTTTACCATTTATCTGTGCAACAATTTGCCCAGCAGCTCTTTTTGCTCCCCAGATTGCTGTTTGACCAGATGGTGGAATTCCATGACCAACTGCATCACCAATAACATAAACATTTTTATCAGATGCTGAACGGAAAGAGTACCCATCCATTGCTGCATAACCAATTTTATTTGTTTTAAGGTCAGCCATTTTAATAACAGGTGAACACTTATTGATTGGAATAAGGTTACATACTTCATACTTCTTAACTACTTTTTTAGCCTCTTCTGGATCACCCTCTTCAAATGTTGCTGCATCTGGGTACTCTAAATAAGTAATCTCTTTTTTTGCTGTATCTACATCAAGAACTTGTGTAAATCCTTTGTATTCAATGATATCAGCAAAATTATCTTTCCAAGCCTCTTTAAACGCTGCACCTTTTGCAAACTTACCACCTCTGGTATCAAGAACAATTACTTTTCCTTTGATTCCTTCAGTTTTAATGTAGTTTGCAACCATTGCTGTTCTCTCATATGGAGCTGGAGGACATCTAAACTTTCCACTTGCTGGAGGAACAATAATTACATCACCATCATCCATGTTCTCTAGTTGTCTTTTAAGTGCAAGGTGTTCACTCCCTGGCATTAATGCTGCTGGACATGCTTGTGCAACCGATTGAATTTTAGCAGCGTCCCATGTTGGAAATTGCTTTTCATAATCATAAGCAATACCTGGAGAGAGAACCAAAATATCATAAGCAATATCACCAGCTGTTGTTGTAGAAAGTTTTTTAGCTTTTCTATCAATAGCTGTTACTTCTGTTTGCACAAAAGAGTAACCATGCTTTTGAGCTGGTTGATAGAAGTCATATGTTAATGAAGCAAGCGTTACACTCTCAAGTCCACCAAGGTACAAACTAGAGATGGGACAAGACATAAAAATATCTTTTTTCTCAAGAATTGTTACTTCAATAGTTTTATCTTGTTTACGTAGCTCTTTGGCCATGGTTAAACCACCCCAACCTCCACCAAGGATAACAACTGATTTTCCCGATGCTTTTTTAGCAACTTCTTTTGCAGCCTCTTTTGTCTTTTCTTCTGATGCTGTAAGCACTGTTGGTAATACTGTCACTGCTGCTGCAACACCTGCCAATTTAAATAGGTCTCTTCTTTCCATACTCATGATTGAATTCCTTTTGATTAATTTAATAAATAATGGTAACCAATATCCGTTTAAATAAAGATAAATTTTAATGAATTTTAAATATTTGTTTTTACGAAGGGTAACAATAATAAATACTTATAAAATTCATAAGTATTTATTTCACTTTATACAACTAGTATTGCATAATGTCTGTAGAAAATTCTGTAAGGGTTACTACTTTTGTCTCTTCTTTAATAAGTTTCTTAGCTTTTCTTTTGTTTCCATAAAACTTTTTAAACTCACTTTTAAACGAATCTAAATAGTCATGGAACTTATCTGGACCTAAGGCACCTACTGCCCAAATATTATCTTCAGCATCAACTTCTAAAACGATTTGTGTTAAACCTTCTGTTGCTGGTCCACCCACACGTTTTCCACCATCTTTTGGTGTAAATGCAGAGAGGTGAGAAGAACATACAAATACGCCACCCTCTTTATAAGATAAAGTTTTACCACCTCTAGGAAGATACTGGAAGAAGCTAGTGTCAGGTGTTGGGTGTGTCAACTGGTGAGGACAAATAGCAGAATAAGCCACAATAGAACCTTTTTTACCTGCTCCACCTTTAAAGATATATTCTGTACCATCATCTGCCATTAACCTTACATCTTTTTGAGTCTCCTCACCCAACTCAACTAAGATACATGGCGTAGAGATATAAGGAAAATTAAATACATAGTTTTCCTCAACTTTTAAAGCACTTGCTTTCATTGGTTTACCATCAGCATCTTTAAGTTGAATCTTCTCATAGCTCTGATACAACTTTCCATCGTCGGCGTACAATCTCTCTGTTATTAATGATGGTGCAATTACAACTGCAGCAGCTGTTGTTCCTGTTAATTTTAAGAATCCTCTTCTTTCCATAATAATCCTTTATACTATTTTCATGTTTTTAATTATATATGTTTATAATTAAACTACACTATAATATATTTATTTTATTAAAGATTTGTTTAAATTTGTATCTTATTCACTCAAACTAATACTCTTTGGATATACTTTCCCAAAAAAATAGGATAGAATATGTCTGAATTAAAAAAGTTTCGTCTCATTAACAAAATCGAAGGGTACTCTTTTATTATTTTACTCTTTATTGCCATGCCTCTAAAATATATGGCTGGGTACCCCATCGCCACCAAAATCATGGGTATGATTCACGGAGTTCTCTTTATAGCTTTTATCTATCAACTTTTAGTTGCTAAAGCAGATACCCCTTTCTCCAAAAAAGAAACTGCTCTCTTCTTTTTACTCTCCTTGGTTCCATTTGGTACTTTTTATACAGAGAGTATTTGTAAAAATAAAAACTAAGTACTTACATTATATAAGGCAGAATACTCCCTATTAATTAGACTTCTTGCATAACATCTATAATTATATTTTTTATGCTAAAATTTTATTTGAAAAATTTAGCACATATAAGAGGATTTCATCATGGATAAATTTAAAAATGAATGTTTAGAGTACCATATTAACGGAAAAACTGCTACCGAACTTACCAAGCCTTGTAAAACACAAGAAGAGTTGTCAATGGCTTACTCACCAGGTGTTGCCTACCCTTGTTTGGAGATTGCCAAAGACCCAACATTGGTATATAAATATACCAACAAAGGTAATACCGTTGCTGTTATCTCAAATGGTACAGCTGTTTTAGGATTAGGAGATATTGGTGGATTGGCAGGGAAACCTGTTATGGAAGGGAAATCAGTCCTATTTAAATCTTTTGCCAATGTTGATGCTGTAGATGTTATTTTAAATATTCATGATATTGATGCCATTGTTGATACCTGTGCAGCTATTTCAGACACTTACGGAGGAATTAATCTTGAAGATATTAAAGCACCAGAGTGTTTTGAAATAGAGAGAAAACTTCAAGCACGTATTGACATTCCTGTTATGCATGATGACCAACACGGTACAGCCATTATCACCTCTGCTGGTCTTATTAACGCTTTAGAACTTGCTGGTAAAAAAATCGAAGATATTAAAATTGTTGTTATCGGAGCTGGTGCAGCAGGAATTGCCTCTGCTAAAATGTACAAACAACTTGGAGCCACCAACATTATGTTGTTGGATTCAAAAGGGGTTATTCACTCAGAACGTACAGACCTCAATAAATACAAACAAGAGTTTGCCATAGAAACCGATGATAGAACCCTTGAAGATGCCCTTAAAAATGCAGACATGATGTTGGGTCTCTCCTCTGCCAATATCGTCTCTCCTGAAATGGTAAAAACCATGGCACACAACGCCATCATCTTTGCCTGTGCTAATCCTACTCCAGAAATTACTCCTGACAGAGTTGAAGCAGTAAGACCAGATATTATCATCGGTACAGGACGTTCTGACTACCCTAACCAAGTGAACAATGTTTTAGGTTTCCCTTTCATCTTTAGAGGTGCCTTAGACTCAGGTGCTAAAAAAATCACCGAAAACATGAAAATGGCAGCAGCCAAAGCGTTAGCAGCTTTAGCAAAAGAGCCTGTTCCCTACTATGTTAAAGCCATCTATAATGACCCCGATTTGGTATATGGGAAAAAGCATATTATTCCGACACCCTTCTCAAAAGAAGCACTGGTATGGGTAGCATCAGCCGTCGCAGAAGCTGCCTTCCACGATGGTGTCACCGATATGAAAGCATGTAATGTAGAAGATTATAGAGAAAAACTACGTAAAATGATCTATGTAGACCAGCATGAGAGTTCATCTGTTAAAGAGATATAGATTTAATCACATCAAAGGGTAGAGACATGGCTCTACCCCTACAAGCTATAAAAGAGACCCAAATGAAAAAAACCCACTACTTCAAAAATCTATCAAGCCATAAAAACTGTACCCATCTCATTACAAAAAAAGAGACTTCCCAACCTCATAGCTTCTCTCTTGCCTTACATACTAAAGAAGAGCCAAAAGATATTATTAAAAATAGAAGTTCTATCAATAAGCTCTTTCCAAACATGCATTTCATCGTTGCCAACCAAACCCACAGTGACAACATCAACATCATTAACAAAGTTCATGAGCAGGGTTGGAACAGTTTAGAAGATACCATAGGAAACTGTGATGCCCTCATCACCAATCAAAGCAACATTATGCTCACCATACTCACAGCTGACTGTGTACCCATCCTCCTCTTTGACCCAAAACAAAAAGTCATCGCAGCCATACATGCAGGATGGAAAGGAACCCAACAACAAATAAGCTCGAAAACTGTAGAAAAAATGCAAAAAGAGTTTGAGAGTCATCCATCAGACATCATAGCAGGTGTTGCCCCAAGCATCGGAAAATGCTGTTATGAAGTAGACTGGAACGTGGCAAAATATTTTGAACATATAGAAAATGCCTATGAAAATAGAGGTGAAAAACAGATGTTAGATTTACCTCATATCAATAAAGTGCAACTCTTAGAAGCAGGATTAATAGAAGCACATATAGAGATGTCAAATGTCTGTACAGCCTGTGAAGTAGAAGATTATTTTTCTTATAGAAAAGAAGGTGGTTGTTCTGGTAGGTTTATGAGTATGATTGGGTTACATTAAAGCCCGTAGGTTCGGTAACACCGAACCTACCTCATACCCAGCACGAATCCAAAAAACAACCCCACCTTCAAGTTGTAAAACCGTAAAGCCTCGTTTAGCTAAAACCCGAGAGGCTTCAACACTTCGCTCTCCTCGTTCAGAGTAAACAAGTAGTTTTTTCTCTTCAAAATTTTTTATCTCTAAAGAATCCATAGGAACATGAAGAGCCCCTTGTATATGGTCTTCATTAAACTCTTTAAGCGAGCGAACATCTACCAATGTAATATTCTTATCGTTCTGAAGTAAAGCATAAGCCTCTTGGGGTGAAATATTTTCAAAATCATTTAGTATCCACCCTTTAAAGTAGGCAAAATACCCAAGTAATCCTGCCATGAGTAACCATGATAGAATATTTAAAACTCTGTCACTATGCACGGTCAGTAATTAAAAGTAAGTGGTATCCAAACTGAGTCTGCACTGGTCCATGAAGCACACCTACCTCATCGTTAAAAACTACTTTGTCAAACTCTGGAACCATTTGACCTTGACCAAAACGTCCTAAATCTCCACCCTTAACACCTGAGGGACAAAGTGACATATCTCTTGCTATCTCTTCAAATGTTCTCTCATTTGCATCTATCTTTGCTTTTAACTCTCTACAAAGAGCCTCATCATTTACCAATATATGTTTTGCTGTTGCTGTCATTTTTTTCCTTTTTTATTTTAAAACTTATAAGAGACCAACTCCCCACGTTTTAATCGTGGCATTATATCCATTTTTATTTTACGAATAAGAAAGCTTTTTTTTGCCAAAGGAAGTGAAGCATCGGTTGGGATACTTTTTAACTGTGTAGCGTAGTATCTAAAGAGAAACGAAGCCAAGGCACTTTTTAACTCCTCTTCACTCATAATCTTAATGTTCTCATCCAACATCAATCCTGTTAAGTTTGGATTCTCTTCATTTTTAATGACCGAATCTAACAGCCCAGCATAGTTTCCAAACATTGAAGAGTCGATAACATTAACCACTTTATTGACAAAATAGGTATGCTCTAAAAGTGTCTTGATAATGCTTAGTTGTCCCACATCATCCCTACTCGATTCAAAACGTACTTTAGTATTTTCAAGCTTAGCATTGGAGCCAAAAAGTGCAGGTACCACACCCAAAACCGTTGAAGCGTGAGCCACATACGCTTCACGAATAATAGGACTCAAACTGTCTAAGTAGTGCTTAACCGTTCCAAAAGCAACCTCTTTTTCACGAGGGTTGTTCAGGTCATAACTTTTGGCTGTCATCTCTATAACAAAAGGTATTAACGGTTGACCATTTCGTAATAGATTCGCCACCTCTTCTGTTTTCCCCATTGCTATCATGTCAGCAGGGTCTTTTCCATCGGGAAAAAGTACCACTGAACCATCAAAATTACCTTCGGTTAAGATACCAGCAGCCTTTAACGCAGCAGCTACTCCTGCTTTGTCACCATCATAGGCTAAAATGATATGAGGTTCACCTTTTCGTAAAATAGGCAGATGCTCTTGTGTTAGTGCCGTTCCCAAAGTCGCAACAGCCTCTTTAAATCCTGCTTGATGAAACATAATAACATCGAGATACCCTTCACAAACAATAAGCTTTTTATTTCTATAAATAGACTCTTTCGCTTTGGTATAACCATAAAGAAGTTGAGACTTATTAAAAAGTTTGGTTTGAGGAGAGTTGATGTATTTAGCAGGGTGATTGCTAATCGTCCGACCACCAAACCCAACAATGGCTCCCGATGCTGAGTAGATAGGAAAAGTAATACGCTCCGTCAAACGGGCATAAAAACCACCACTCTCACGCTGGTCGATAATCCCAGCCTCTTGTGCTTTAGGCAAAGGTAAAAACGTGGCTTGTAAAAAGTTCATAAGCTCATGAGAGGCCCCCACATAGCCTATGCCAAAAGTCTCTATGGACTGTTGACTAATGCCCCTATCATGCAGATATTTCATTGCAACAGGCATAGAGTCTAACTGTTTACTGTACCAGTTTTGTACCTGATCCAAAACCCGACGTGCCTCATTGTTCTCCTGTGTTCCCTTGGTATAGTTAAGAGAAAAGTTCATCATAGAGGCTATTTTCTCTAAGGCTTCAGGGTAGTTTAGTTTTTCATACTCTTGGACAAATTTGATGGCATCACCACCTACTCCACATCCAAAACAGTGATAAATCTGCTTAACAGGGCTAATAACAAAGCTTGGCGTTTTCTCTCCATGGAAGGGACAATTTGCCTTAAAATTGGCTCCTGCTTTTTTCACCTCTATGTAGTTAGAGATAATATCAACAATTTCCATGTTATTTTTTAGGTTTTCTACCGATGTGTTATCAATCATAATGGTATTATATCTAATGTGATAGAATAATAAGAAAAAAAGAGAACTTTTGGACAATATTTTACCTGCTTATGATGACCCACTTTTTAGTATTTTAATTATTGTAGTGCTTATTCTCATTGTCGCTGTTAGCTCTTATGTTATGGGTAGTGTTAAGGAGGAGAGAAAACGTAAAAGTCTAAAACGTTTCCTCAACCGTTTTAACACCAAAGAGTGTTTATTAGAGATAGAAGAGATGCCTTTTGAAAAGACACTCATTAAACCTCTCACTCTTCTAGCTTATGCTTTCAAGAATCAAGGTGAATATCCAAAAGCGATTAATCTAAACCTCTACCTTATAGAACATATCCCTAAGTTTATTGAAAAAGAGACTATTTTAGAACACTTAGGACAGACCTATTTAAAAGCAGGTTTTCTCAAACGTGCTGAGTCTATCTTTTTAGAAATCTTACACAAACATGCTCGAAACAAAGAGGCACTCTACCATTTAGGAATTGTCTATGAACTCCTTAATGAGTATGACAAAGCACTCGAAACCATTGAACCTCTTAAAATCTTAGGTGATAAAACAGAGACGCTAGAGGCACACCTAAAACTTAACAAGCTCCTCATTAACAAAAAACTCTCCTCTGCCGAAAAAGTAGAAGCATTAATCCTCTTGTTGAAAAATGAGCATTATGCCTACAGACGTATTATGAAAGCACTTTTTTCATTAGATTTAGAGGTTGCATGGCACAATATAGAGAAAGAGAAAGTAGACTCCATCCTTGACATTCTATGGTTCTTACCCTCATCAAACCTCAACTTAGATATAATTTCGGCTGATGAAACATTGTCTGCCATCTACCTTGCAAAAGGGATTTTGAAGCCTACAAAAGTTACTCCAAAAAGTAATATTTTTGCCATTGACACCATTGTCTCTGCTAGAAGAGGTGGAGAGAGTGAAGTAGACTTAAACTTCAACTATGGCTGTGGGAAATGTAAGCAACACTTTCCCATAGGCTTTACACGATGTCCAAAATGTTACGCCATAGATGCCATTCAAATTAAGGCAACAGTTGCAAAAAAACAGTCGCAAACAGGTTACTCGCTACTCTGATAGTTCCAGCTTAAGCAACCCAGACTACGGTAGGCAATAAAAATTCAAAAAAGGAAAAAAATGAAACACCTTAAAGCACTAGAGAAAGCTTTAGACTACAAATTCAAACAGAGCGACCTCATCACCGAAGCACTCACGCATAAAAGTTATAAAAAACCTTATAACAATGAGAGACTAGAGTTCTTAGGTGATGCTGTCCTCGACTTAATTGTAGGAGAGTACCTTTTTCAAAAGTTCCCAAAAGAAGATGAAGGAGTTCTTTCTAAAATAAGAGCCTCACTTGTCAACGAAAAAGGTTTTACCAAACTGGCACTTGCCATTGACTTGGGAGATTTCCTTCTGATCTCTTCAGCTGAAGAGAACAATGATGGACGGACAAAACCCTCTTTGCTTTCTAATGCATTTGAAGCCATTATTGGTGCCATTTACTTAGAGAGTGGACTAGAAGATGCTGCAACAGTATCTATAAAACTCATTGAAGATAATTATGAAATCATAGATTTAAACTCTCTCTCAAAAGATTTTAAAACAACACTCCAAGAGCTTACCCAAGCTGACTTTGGTGAGACACCTACCTATAAATTGGTACGTGCTTTTGGTCCAGACCATAAAAAAGAGTTTGAGATTGCCGTAGAGTTGCAAAACAAAATCATCTCTTCAGCCATAGGCAAAAGTAAAAAAGAGGCACAACAAAAAGCTGCTGAAATAGCCCTAAAAACATTAAGAGGAGAACGCTCATAATGAATACATTTGGAAAAGCATTTACCATGACCACCTTTGGTGAGTCACATGGCAAAGCACTGGGCTGTATTGTCGATGGTGTTCCAGCAGGACTTGCCATAGATGAAGCCTTTATACAGTCTGAACTCGACCGAAGAAAACCTGGTAAAAGCAAACTGGAAACAGCTAGAAAAGAGGATGATAAAGTAGAGATACTCTCAGGTACTTTTGAAGGACTCAGTACAGGAACACCCATTATGATGGTCATCTTTAATGGCAACCAAAAGAGCCGTGACTATGACAATGTCAAAGACCTTTTTCGTCCAGCTCACGCTGACTTTACCTACTTTCACAAGTACGGCATACGCGACTACCGTGGTGGTGGACGAAGTTCTGCACGAGAAACAGCTGCCCGAGTTGCTGCTGGTTCCATAGCCAAACTGATGCTTAAAACCATCGGCGTTAAGATAGAATCAGGGCTTTGTGAAGTAGATGGAATTAAAGGTGAGGCTTTTGACTTTGACCACGCAAAAACCTCAAAGCTTTATGCTCTCGATGCAAAAGTAGAAACCCAACAAGAAGAGGCTATTTTAACTGCAAAAGGTAAACATGACTCTGTAGGTGGTGTGGTTCTAACCGTTGCTACTGGTATGCCCATAGGCTTAGGTGAACCTCTTTACTACAAACTTGATGCCATTTTAGCAGAAGCAATGATGGGAATTAACGCAGCAAAAGGTGTAGAGATAGGTGACGGTGTTGCATCTACCCATCTAAAAGGTAGTGAAAATAACGATGAAATAACGCCTAATGGTTTTAAAAGCAACCACGCAGGTGGTATACTCGGTGGTATCTCAAATGGTGATGACCTCATAATAAAAACACACTTTAAACCAACCCCATCTATTTTTAAAGCACAAGATACAGTCAACACCAAAAATGAAGCGATAAAGTTTGAACTAAAAGGTCGCCATGACCCTTGTGTCGCCATAAGAGGTTCAGTCGTTTGTGAAGCGATGATGGCTTTGGTTTTGGCTGATATGACTCTGCTTAATATGGGGAAGAAAATGGAGCATTTAGAGGCTATTTATAGTAAATAACCGTAGGGTGTAGTCGGGACTACGCCCTACCTGTGTTATAGATAAACAAAATTATAAAAATTAAATATATTTTTAATAAATTTTTAAGTATAATGGTTTATGAAAAAGAATACTCTGCTAATTACTTCCATTTCTTTGTTTACTCTCTTACTGCAAGGTTGTCTCAACAGTGACAAACAAACTCCTACTACATACCCTACTACTGTAGGAACAGCGCTCTCCATAGCAGCTGATGAAGAAGATACCATGGCACCAAGTATTCATGCACTTGAAAAAGTATCTGACAATATTGGGAACATTCTAAAAACACACATTACAGAACTAAACCAAGAAGAGGCTATCAGTTTTGATAAAGAGCTAAACTACTGTGATATTTCAGGGGAAAAAGAGTCCATCACCAGTGGTAATTTAGAGGGTATTACCTACAAAACCAAGTACATCTCTTGTAAAACAGTAAAAACTCAACAAGATGGGAACATTGAACTTACCTACAGCCATACAGACAGTGAAGGGAAATATCCACAAGCTGTTACACTGTTGGTGACAGAAGATTATAATTTTAACGATATGGTTCTGAAAAAAGAGCTTACTGTAGAGAGTACGGTTTCATATAATGCAGATAAATCTTTAAGCGACATCTCTTTAAAAGTAAATGGTCTGGTAGATTTTGACTATCAGAGCATTATATTAAAAGATTTTGAGCAAGAAGTTAGCTTTTAAAGGCTCTTCAAACTCAACCCAACTTTCCCTTTTTCTCCATCGATAGAAATCACTTCAATCCGAGCCAAATACTGATTAACTGACAACACCTCTAACGGGTGAGAAATTCTTTTTTGGCTCATTTGTGAGATGTGAATCATGCCATCATTTTTAAGCCCTATGTCCACAAAAGCACCAAAATCTGCGATGTTTCGTACCACTCCTGAAACCACAGAACCTTCACGAAGCATAGATATATCGGTCAAGTCATCTTTAAAAGGGATAGCCTCCAACTCTTCACGAGGGTCAAACCCGGGTTTGGCTAACTCTTTGATAATATCTTTTAGAGTCACCTCACCCACTCCAAATTTCTCTGCCAAGGCTTTGCTATCAGAGACATCAGAAAGTTTCTCAAGCTCTTTGGCTACGGCGTAACTTTCAGGGTGAATTCCTGTATTATCAAACAGACTTTTTCCCTCACGAATTCGGATAAACCCTGCCAACTGCTCATAAGCTTTCGCTCCCAAACCTTTTACTTTTAACAGCTCTTTTTTACTTTTGTAAACACCGTTACTCTCACGATACTCCACAATATTTTTAGCCAACTTTGGACCAACCCCTGCTACAAATGAAAGGAGTGAAGCCGAAGCAGAGTTGACATCAACCCCCACTCGGTTAACCAAATCTTCCACACCTTCATGAAGTTTTCGCTCCAAAAGTTTCTGGTCTACGTCGTGTTGGTACTGCCCTATTCCCAATGATTTGGGGTCTATCTTTACCAAGGTTGCCATGGGGTCACGCACACGCCCTGCGATGGATATGGCTCCACGAACTGTTACATCAAGATTTGGATACTCCTCAGAAGCCACCTTTGAAGCAGAATAGACCGAAGCTCCAGCCTCTGAAACCACGGTGTATTTTAATGCTCCCTTTAGCTCTTTGTTAATCTCTGCAAAAAACTCTTGGGTCTCTTTAGAAGCTGTTCCATTTCCTATGGCAACCCCTGTTATATTGTACTTTTTGACCAAGGCTAAAACTTTTTTACGCGAACCTTCATAGTCAGATTTTGGAGGAGCAGGGAAAATAAGGTCATTGGCTAAGTAGGTACCATTTTCATCTATCACAGCCAGTTTACAGCCTGTTACATAAGCTGGGTCAGCCCCTAAAAGTACTTTTCCTGTGACAGGTGGGGTCATAAGAAGTTGCGTTAAGTTCTTACCAAAAACTCCTATGGCAGCCAAGTCAGAACGCTCTTTTAAAACAGCAAATAGTTCACGTTCTATGGAAGGAAAAAGTAGACGTTTAAAGCCATCTTTGTAAGCCTCAAACAAAATCGCTTTAGAGCTTCCCATGTGGTCTCGCAATTTATAACGTTTCAGCATCTCCAAGTATCGGTCACTCTCTATGGTTATTTTTACAGAAAGCTCTTTCTCTTTTTCCCCACGCTTTATGGCAAGGTAACGGTGAGAAGGAACAAAAGCTACCTTTTCACTGTGACTTTTATAGTTCTTGTAGACCCCTTGTTCATCAAATGCTTTACCTGCTTTGCACTCTAACATTCCATGTTTAAGCGTCATATCTCTTACAATGTTTCGCTCTTTTACAGCGTCAGAAAAACGTTCAGCCACAATATCTTTGGCACCTTTTATCGCCTCATCCAAACTCTTGACTGCACCTTTAACAAAACCTTTTGCTCTACTTTCAAACTCTTTTTTATCGAGCTTTGCTGACTGTAAAATATTTGCCAAAGGCTCCAAACCATTTTTAATCGCCACAGAAGCACGGGTATTTTTTTTCTCTTTATAGGGTCGATAGATATCTTCAAGTTCAGTCATGGTTTGAGCATGTTCAATAGCCTTTTGAAGTTCAGCACTTATCTGCCCTCGCTCCGTAAGCAGTTTCACCACCTCCTCTTTTCTATCAAGCAGTCGTTTCGCCGACATATAGACTTCATGAAAGTCACGAAGCTCATCGTCAGTTGCTCCTCCTGTCATCTCTTTACGATAACGGGCTATAAAAGGGATGCTTGACCCTTCATCTAAAAGTTTGAGTATATTGGTAATTTGATTTTTGTTAAGAGAGGTTTTTTGCGTCAGTAGCATTATTAAGTTTTGCATATTTTGTAGTTTCTTTACTTTAATTTTTTGAATTATAGCAAAGAATCTTAACTTTCATCCCCTATAATCAATGTGTTACAGTCAACTTTATGTTTGTCTAGAGTGTCTAAGTCGGCATCACCTAAAACAAAGTTGTCATAGTAGTAACATTGTCTAAACTCTTCCTCATCATTATAAAGTATTTTCCAAAAAGCTTTTGCTACAGCCATTCTATTTTCACCAATATAGTCAGGATTTTCATCAAAAACGACCCCATTAATGACACTTAACTCCCCTAAAGAGGCAGCAACCAAACGCTCTTGATACTCTGCATCTGACCAAAAATAACGGTTCACATTGGGGTCTTGAGGAATAATATTTGCCAGTGTGTAGATAAGCTTCAAATCCTCATCATTATAGTCAAAATCAGCATCAGGAGCCAGATGTCCTCTGTCATATCCACTATTTGTATAATCACTATAAAGAACTTGATACTCTTTAGGAAGCTCATCTTCCCTATAAAACCTTGGTCTCTCCTTGATATCAACACTATTAATTAGTGTTCCATCCAGAGTATACGCCACATACTTCGCAGATTTATACCCATAATCATAACAAATAGAGAGCAAACTCCCCGTGGAAAACTCTTTTTCTAAAACTTGGTCACAGTTAACATCGTTAATAAAATTGTCAAGTTCTATGCTTTTATTAACCCGAGCAACGGGCAGAGTAATAAGTACCGTAGTGTTAACATCAATTTCAACAGATTCATTACTTTCAGTGCTATTTTTATCAGCATCAAGCAGTTCATTTTTTACTACCTCTTCCCTGCTAACAGAACCACAACCAGAGAAGTGTAACAGGAGCAACAGTAGTGTAATAATTTTTAAATTCAAACGACTAAAGCCCTCTTACACTATAAACATTTTTCAGCATCATACCATAGTTCGATGACTCAAGCCCCATCTCTGTAATGGTTTCAAGTTGCGCATTTAAGGAGCTGTCAACTATCTTTATGAGATCATCAGCATCATCAACGACAGAGATTAAATCTAAATCTTTCTGATCAATGGTTCCATACTTCATCATGCTTGTCTCCATAAATTCAAAAAGTTTTGACCAATAATCTTTCCCTACCAATATGACACCTGCAGGAGAACTTTTTCTAGTCTGAATCAGGGTTAATGTCTCAAAGAGTTCATCGAGCGTACCAAACCCACCAGGCATGATAATATATGCCAAAGAGTAACGTACCAACATCACCTTTCTAACAAAAAAGTAGTCAAACTTTAGCTCTCGGTCAAGGTACTCATTCCCTTTTTGTTCATGAGGCAAGTCAATATTAAGACCAATGGACTCTGCATACTCCGAAGCTTTAGCCCCTTTATTGGCTGCCTCCATAATACCAAATGAACCACCTGTAATAACACTGTACCCACTGTCTGCAAGTTTTCTACCAATCTCTTCAGCTTTATGATACGAAGGATGGTCTCGCTTTAATCTCGCCGAACCAAACACGGTAACAGCAGCCCCTATATCATCCAAATCATCATAACCTTTTACAAAGTCAGCCATAATCTTAAAAAGACTCCATGAGTCTTGATAAATACTATTTTTATTTCTTGTTCTTCTATGCATGTTTATTCTTTTTTAATAATTTAATCGATTATACAGTATTTAGTTTTAATTCTTAATATAATTTTTATATGAAGAGAGACACAAAACTTTAAAAAAACTTGCATTATCCAACAGAACCTTATCTGGTTTTTGAAAAAGGGCATTTCCTTTTTTATTGTAATAGAGAAGATGAATGAGTTTTCCTTTTTCAAGTGCTGTTATGTAGTTGTAAAGTATTTTTATATTAAGCTCCATCTCCCTTGCTAAAGATGTAATGTTCATCTCTCCTGGAGGATTTTGACATAAAACCACCAAAAGCTTTTTTAAGCAGAGAAACATTCTGTGGGTCTATTTTAAAAAGTTGTAATAAATCACTCTCCAAAGTCTTATTAATTGCTGTTGTAAGCTTCATCACATAGTCTTGTTCTTCTCCTTCTAAGAAGAAAGGATATGCCCCAAAGTTTAGGTATTCATCAAAGTATTTTAGAAGTTTGATTTTAGCAATAATATTAAATGACTCTTGGGTATGATGAGACAGAAGTCTCTCATAAGAGATACTTTCTAGTCCTACATTGAGCTTCAATTCCAAAAACTCTCGATTCATACGACTGGTTAACTACTTAGAGGTCATATTCCCATCAGGTGTTATAATATGTAAATCATTAGCAATTAAAACTCAAGTCTCGATGCTACTACCTTTTGGCTATCGACTCAATGAGCAATCAAGACAATTAAGATTAGCATTCTATGAGGTTGTTAAATTTATATAATTTAATAAGAAATACTTATTATTTAAAGTAATTTTTTCAAATTTTATACTATAATCTACACAAAGGACTCACAATGAAAAAAATTACAGTAATCACACTCTTAATAGCAACCATGTTAACAACAACATCAGCAGAATTCTCATTTATGGGTGATATGATAAAAGAGATGAAAGATGCTGCACAAGATATGAAAAGTGAAGTTACCGATGGGGCTAAAGATATGAAAGATGAAATGCATGATGCAAAATCTGAGATGACAGATGAAGTAAAAGATGTAAAGAATGATATGTCAGATGAAATGAAAGATACAAAAACAGAGATGATAGAGAGTGCTAAAGATATGAAACCAGACAACATCACACTATCAGACGATAAAAATGAGACAGTTGAAGATGCCAATGAAACAGTTTAAGATAGTAATGAGACGGAAAAATAATTTATTTTTTAGATAAAAGTGTTTTAAGAAATCCCCATTTTTTTGGTTTCTCAGAAGGATTAATGGGGATTTGAACCATAAAAATGGCACCCTCTTTACCATTACGTACAGAGACTTTACCATTCATACTGTCTTCAACAATCAGTTTGAAAATATAAAGCCCTAACCCTGTACCGTGAGGTTTCTCTTTGGTGGTAAAATAGGGATCAAATATTTTTTTAAAATCTTTAGCATCAACGCCTCCTCCATTATCTTCAATGGAGATAAGCAGATTATCTTTTAACGTATAGGTATCAATAATAATTTGACCTTGCTTTGTCTTGGGTAGATTTTTTTTACATGCATAAATGGCATTATTTAGAACAATAATAAGTGACTGTAAAAGTTCAGACCTATAACCCACCACTTCAATATTCTCTGTTTTCTTATAGGTAACCAGTATATCTTTATCATCGGCAATGGCTGTCAATTGTTGTGTTTGTGTGATAATATCTGCAATATAAAAATGATCTCTTGTTTTATTTTTTGAGAAGAAATCTGTAAAATCATTAATTGTTTTAGATAAATAAGCTGTTGTATCTTCGATTTTATTCAAGTGTTCATCAAGCTTAGCATGGTCAAGAATTTTCTTTCGATGGTCAACATCAATATTGAGGACAATACCATTAATGGCAGAGAGAGGCTGTCTCCATTGATGTGCTATGAGTGATATCATCTCTCCTATCGATGCCAACTTGCTTTGTCTAATTAAAAACTTCTCTTGTTCTTGTCGCTCTTTGTTGATAACAGTTGCATGATAAGCCAGCATAAATGCAAAAAAGTAGAGTAAAGGTATCCATAGGTAACCTATTGAGATATAGATATCATTAATATAGAAAGTTATTAGCCCTATAAGACTGATGAGCGATGTTACAAGAAGTAGCGTAACAATGTGGATATAGAACTTTTTAGAAAAAAGTATAATAATAAGGACAGAGAGCAAAAAAGATAGAAGAAGATTCATCTGTTTATACTCTTTTGGTTGAGTAAGAAGAGTTTTACTTAAAATGTTCTCTATTACATAGGCATGAATCATACTGTTTGAAACTTTTTTACCATTTGAAGTGGTGTATATGGGGTTTAAGCCCACAACAGAGGAGCCTATAATCACTGCTTTTCCCTGAATTTCTTTGATTGATACTTCACCACTTAATAGATCAACGGCAGAAAAGACTTTAGGCTCTTTTTGAGAAAAATTTACTAAAACAGTATAATCATCGGTATCTATTTCCCTATGTTGATCAAAACTAAAAATCATGGCTAAAGCAAAAGAAGGGAAAACACCTCCTTTATAATTCATAAAGAGAGGGATTCTCCTAAACATTCCATCAGCATCGGTCCAAGCATTTATGAAACCAAAATTCTCTACACCATCCTGTATACTTTCATGATTACAAAGAAGTGAAGTGGCACTTAATTCTGTTTTATTTTGAGCAAACATATTCTCTTTATAAGAGAGTTCTTGACAATGTGAAGTGTTGTAGGGATTGTTATTAAAATAAGTAGAAAGTGTCGCTCCCGATTTCTTCACTGAATCAGATAAAAGTTTATCGTTGTCTTTAAGTTCATTAGGAATTTGACTAAACTTAACCTCTAAATCAAAAAAGTTTTTATAGAACTCCTGTATAGATACAGGTGATCCTCTATCTCTCTCTGGAAAAAGTATATTCACTCCGATAGCTGAGGGGTTCATCCCTTTCACCATGTCAATAAGTTTTGCATCAAGCACTCTCGGCCAAGGCCATTGACCAAGCTGTTGTAAACTCTTTTCATCGATGTCAACAATAACTGTATAGGAAGAATCTTCTTGTTCTTTAATTTTTTTAGAGAGTAGCGTTGTAAAATCATAAAACTCATAATCAAACTTTTCTATATGCTCACTGCCATAGAAATAGAGATGCAACAGTAGCGACAACAGAATAGCACCTATGTTTCTGGTAATGTTTAACATCTACTACTTAATAAATATTTCCACGTTTCTATTTCTGGCTTCTGCTGTATCATCTGATGTTTCTACAAGTAAATCTTCTTCCCCATAACCTTTTGCAGTCAAAGAGAGTAGCTTAATAGCTCTATTTTTTATGATAGACTCAATATATTTGGCTCTTTTAAGTGAAATTTGTATATTCCACTCATTAGAGCCTACCGTATCTGTATGTCCTATAACATCAACCATAGATGGAGAGTTTTTGACTATAGCTTTTAGTGCATCTTCTAAAACAGTTTCAGACTCTTGTGTCAACTCGGTAGAACCTTGATGAAAATAGAGAATAAATGTTTTTGCTTTGTCCGGAGATACGGCTAATACTTTAGAGAAACGCTTCTCTATCTCATCTTTAGACATTATTTTCGTCTCTGTTGGTGCTTTATCTTTATCTTTAAGATCAACAAAACTTCCAACCTTATCAAGTTCACTGCTACCTTTGTCGGTAGAGACAAGAACAGCATTTTGTGTTTTTCCACTATCTAGTAAAACAACCGTTGTTTTTGAACACCCTACAAAAAGTAAAGTTATCATTGTTATCCATATAAATCTCGTCATCTATTTAACCTCTACAGCAAATTTTGTGCCACGAATACCGATAATACCTTCAGGAATACGAAACTTAACCGATTTTGGAGCCAATTTTCCAATTTTTCCTGATTCAAAAACAGCTTTTCCCTTTTTTAAATTTAAATCAACGTCATACTCTTTTGTACTTGGTTTAACTTTGAATTTATTAATAACAAAAATAGCTTTTTCACCAAGAGAGAGACGAGTTCCATCATCAAAAATAATACCAATAGAGCTTTTAGCTCTACTCATAATGATGTCCCCATTTTCTAAACCACTTCCTATTTGTAAAGATACCATTTTGTTATTTCGTTTAAGTTCAACCTTACCTGTCATCTTCTTAACAATGGCAATATTCGCCAAGACCAAACTGTTCATTATAAACAGTAATATTACTATTTTTTTCATCCTCTTACTCCTTAACTTCCATATATAATTATATTAATAAATAATTGTAGCATACAATTTCTATAATTATATTGTGTTTAAAACTATAAAATTATTTTTCTTTGTTAAGTTTATATTTTCTAATCTTTACTTTCCAATAGCCAAAGCATAAAGCACCATCCCTTCATACTCTACAAAGGCATTGACCTCATCATCATAATAAGCACCTATACCTGAACAACCCATATCTAAATAGTTAGAGACAACATAAAGTCGTTGCCCTATAATCCCTGCTTTTTGATAAAGTGATTGGTAGTTTTTTACCGTAGAGAGTAAAAAAAATGTCATAGCTCCAGCTGTACCCAAAGAGTACTGTTCCAGACACAGGTATCCTGCTTTTTGACTTAACTCTTCATTCTTGAGTAACTTTCCATTATGGTAGAGTCCTAAAGGCATATCATGAACACGGTTAAGTACCACAAAAAGTTCAACAGCTTCATCACAGTCACTAAGTATCGGTGCTGTAATGGCTTCCATAATAACATTGTATTGAGCTTTGGTAATGCCTTTACCTTCAAACCCACGCTGAGAACGACGGGTGACAATGCTCTCTTTTAAGCGTTCAGGTAGATAATTTAATTTTGGATTCTGTTTTTTAGATTTTTTATCAATAATCTGTGAAGTTTGACGATAAGCAATCTCTATCATCTCATTTTGCTCAAAAGTTCCTGCTCCCTCCACATAAGGCAACGTAAACTGAATAGCTTTAACCTCTTCTTGCTTTAGAGGTACAGCAACAACTGCTCCTGATAGAAAAAACTCACGATTGTTAAAGCCAAACATTTTATTAAGCTTTTCACGCTCTATATCATAAAGCATAACGGTTGCATGGGGCATTAAGAGTGCCGAGTGTTCAATGCTTCCAAGCAGATGCCCAGCATCAAGTAGACAGTAACGAAAAGCCCTATTTTTGTACTTCCATGAAGAGCGATAATAGATGGCAGAGACCAAAAAAAGCAGACCCTTCATGGCTGTTTTATACCCCATGTAAGGTTCTACTCCTTCCCCTTTATCCAACTTATGAAGCAGTACAGCTTGATTGTTTTTCACTTCATAATGGTAAATCCCATCTTCAAACCCTTCTACCTCTCGTGCTTGAAAATAGAGTTCATTAGGATACAACGCTCCTGCTGATGGATTTATGCGTAAATAAGCGTATGTACTTGGTGGGTAAAACTTTTCAGCTGAAATAGAAGCTGAGTAGTAAATAATATTGTGCCAAGGGTTATTTTTATCTAAAGTGATTTTCTTAAAACTGTTTGGATAAGTCTTATAGGTTGAGGGTTGATTTTCCCAATCCATCTGATTTGGATTAGAACGGACAGAGTAATAAGAGTGTTTTGTCTCGCTGTGGTACCAGTACATTATAAGCATACCGAAAAAAGATAGGCTTTCATAGAAAATCCCTTATTATGATTTTAGACTATATTAGCATAATAATTTTAGATTTTATTTTTAAATGGCAGATTTCACCTATAATATAAAAAAATAATGACAAAAAATAATAATATTTAATTTTTAAGTATTATTTAACAATTTTAAATATATAATAACACTAAGAGAGACAAATAAGCTCCTTGAATAGACTTTAACTCTTCTCTTAATAATAAAATATAGATTTTACTGGTGATAAATTTTTCTTTGTTTTTCTTTTTATCACCCTGAATCTTCTCTTTCAAATCTTATAACATCACCTCATACCGAACATTTCGTCCAGCTGTCCCCTCAACTTGTACCAAACACCCCTTATCTACCAATCCTTTGAGTTCCCGTGAGGCTGTATTTTTACTAACTTTCGTTATAGAGGCATATTTCTTCGTATTGATTCCCCCTTCAAAATTCCCCTCTCCTACTACTAGGAGTCGATTTAAAACTCTTATCTCTCGCTCATTTAAAGAGGTGTTTCTATGTCTGTCCCAAAATGCTATTTTTTGTAAGATGTATTGAATATTTTTTCGTGCCTCTTTGAGTGACTTTAGTAGTGTTTCTAAGAACCACTCTAACCAAGGTGTAATCTCTGTGCTACTTGAAGTTGTTGCTTCTAAAATATTATAATATCCTCGTCTATCTTGCCAAATCATACTTGACATAGAGTAAAGCTTTATGGGTGCTTCTGCCTCTTTTGAGAGAACATAGTTTCCTATGGCTCTAGCAATTCTACCATTGCCATCGTCAAAAGGGTGAATCACTACAAACCACAAATGGGCTACTCCTGCTTTTAAAATAGACTCTTCAGAGCCATTGAGCCACTCTAAAAAGAGTTCCATCTCTTTATCTAAAGCTTTTGCAGATGGAGCAACATAGTGAACTCTCTCTTTACCTATACGACCAGAGACTATCTCCATCTCCTCATCTCTGTATTGAGCTATACGAATATCAATAAGCCTCTTTTCCTCTCTAGGAAAAAGAGCATTGTGCCATCCAAACAGTCGCTCTGCTGTTAAAGGTTTGTCAAAATTATAGAGAGCATCTACAAGCAAATCCGTCACCCCATCACTTGTTCGTGTTGAATGGTCTTGTTTATCTCGGTTAATTCCCAACTGTTTAGAGATAGAAGAGCGAACACTATCACGACTCAACATCTCCCCCTCAATGGCAGAGCTATCCATAATCTCCTGAGTCATAATCTCCAACTGCGTCTGATACAAATCCTCTTCATTAACAGTAGTAAATATACCATTTAACAAACCCTGATAATATTTTATATCTTCTAATAGTGGATGCAGTTTTTTACTGTCATAGGTAAAGTTTGGATAGTCTTCATACTCCCATATCCACTTTTTTTCATTTAACATTTTCACTCCATGAGTCGATTAAGCTCTCTAATCATATCATATTTTGGGGTGATTAGAGGGGTTAGTTGTTTTATTTTTGATTTTTTGTTACTCATTTGAAATTTCAGTAGTCGTCAAAAAAAAAGAAATGAGGAAGGAAAGAGTTTGAGATTAAGGGTAAAATTACCTTGTGAAAAATAACAAAATAACATTGTCTCGTGTTTCTAGTTGGTCATTCCGTTTAACGGTTGAATGTTTCCAAAGTAAATCTATAAGCTCCAAATCACCATGAGAATAGTTTTTTAAGTCCATTCGTTTAACGGTTCGGATTGATTATGCTCTTTTGGGTTCATTCGTTTAACGACTCCGTTTAACGGTTGCTCTGTATGAAGTGGATTATAAACAAACCCTGCCTTACTCTCTTCTTGTGGAACATAAGTATTATTGGCTATTCGTTTAAC
>LBBO01000271.1_pt5 | contig 21611 bp, 23 predicted proteins | sample 329191 | NCBI WGS metagenome assembly LBBO01 (sample SAMN03174413, study PRJNA266758) | hydrothermal vent metagenome | biome: marine hydrothermal vent; feature: marine hydrothermal vent chimney; material: microbial mat material; isolation source: microbial mat from marine hydrothermal vent chimney...
AATATCAGGTAATATTGTCTGAAATGGTCGGTGAACCGACCCTACAATACACCTATAATGGAAGTTCTTTCATTCCGAGAGGTCAGGTTATTCATGATGCATTGTTTCACAACTCATCACAAATTACCAGACCCCTCTATTTGCTACAACACCCTACGAAAATGCACCAAATAGCCTTAAAATCTAAAATAACCCATCTAGCATGTAAAATAAGACACTTTAAACCTTTTTTCGACCTTTGGTATGGAAAATAAAATAAAAATGCTTATTTTGGCTCATAAAATGAACCCATTTGACGAATAAAATATGGGTTTTATCATTCTCCCGCATACAATTGTCTAGGTCTTGCTATCTTGGATGTTTTATCTTTTTTGAACTCTATCCATTGTGTTATCCATCCAACTGTTCGTCCTATGACAAAGATGGGGGTAAACATGGATTTTGGTATTTTTAGTGCGGTTAGTATAACTCCAGAATAAAAATCTATATTTGGGTAAAGGTTGCGTGAGATAAAATACTCATCACTTAATGCTATATCTTCTACTTTTCTAGCTATTGCCATGAGTTCGCTATCTAGGTTAAGCTCTTCTCTTAGCTCATCTTGTAGTGATTTGAGTATCTTTGCGCGTGGGTCAAAGTTTTTGTAAACTCTGTGTCCAAAGCCCATAAGTCTAAAGTCATCGTTTGGGTCTTTGGCTTTTTTTATGAAGGCTTCTACATTTTCTACTGAGCCTATGTGTTCGAGTTGTGCTATGACTGATTCATTGGCACCGCCATGTGCTCGACCCCAAAGTGCAGATATGCCTGAAGATATGGCTACATAAGGATGAGCACCCGTAGAAGCTACACCACGCACGACTGTAGTAGAGGCATTTTGCTCATGGTCTGCATGTAGGGTAAAGATGGTGTCTAACGCGCGCACCTCAACATCTTTTATATGTTCATGTCCAGAAGCACATAAGTGCATTTTGCCTCCAGGATAGGCACGCATCATAGTAAGAAAATTTTTAGTAAAACTCAAATCAACATCTGGCTGAATGTAGGGTATGCCCAAAGAGTGCCTGTACGCAAAGGCAGCAAGTGTAGGTATTTTGGAGATGATGCGATGAGCCATCTCTAGGTATTCATCTTCATTTTCAATGTCTAAATGCTCCTTATAAAAAGAGGCTAGAGCAGTCACTGAGGCAGAAAGTGTTGCCATAGGATGTGCATTGTCAGGGAAAGCATCAAAGAGCTTTTGTAAGCCATTGTGCAAGTAGGCACGATGGCGTATCTCTAGGTCAAAGTCTCTGAGTTCATCTTTGGCAGGCAAACGCTTGTTGAGTAGCAAGAAACAAACTTCTAAATAGCTGTGATTTTTTGCCAAATCCTCAATAGCTATGCCTCGGTATCGTAACTCTCCTTTTTTGCCATCTATAAAGGTAATGGAAGACTCACAAGCTGCTGTAGATGTAAAACCAGGGTCATAGGTGAACATGCCAGTGTCAGCAAAAAAACTTCGTATATCTACTACACTAGGTCCTCTCGTGGCTTGCAATATATTGTATTCGTAAGTCTCACCTGTTGCATTGTTGGTGAGTGTGATAGTATTTTTTGGCATGATAATCTCCTTTTATGTATTTATTCAATCAAATCTTCTAAAAATTGTTCCTCATCATAACTTAGATTTAGATGCTTAACAATCTCAAGCATATCTCTTTGCGCATTACCCAAGCAAGAGGTAGCACCTGGGCTAGGGGTCATGTTAAATATGATACCGTTACCTGGGTTAATGGAGGCTTCTCCTAGCATGAGCTTTTCTTTTTCTTTGTCTAAGACTTGTGGGCGTATGCCTCCAAATCCTTTGGCATAGGAGATGTCATCAACACTAAGAGATGGTACTATTTTTCTAGCATCTTGTACGAAAAGTCCTTTGTTGATGAAGGGTACTTCAAAGAGAAAGTTTTTAAATACATAGCTGCGTATGTCAGAGTCTTTTAGTAAATCCCAAAATATTTTAACTATGTGTTTGTCAAAGTTGAGTGTCTTAAAAAAGTCTAGATAAGTACCTTTTTTGTATCGTTCTAGCTTTGGCAACATGAGTGCAGTAGGTCCAAATCGTGTTTTCCCATCTGCTAAGATATCTGGGTCACCATGAAGTGCTGCAAAAGGTAGTTTATTGTTTTGTACCATATAGACTTTGCCGTTTAGAAAGTGACTCTGTGTCATATAGAATGAGCCAGCCATAGGTAGGCATCCCATATGTTTACCGTAGCCCATTTTGTGTGCTAAAAAGAGTGAATGTGCCCCTGCATTGACCACCACAAAATTTGCAGTATATACCTCGCCTTTGCTTGTCGTAATTTTAAAAGTTTTATCTTCTTGCTCTTCTATGGTGTCAACTTGAGCGTTATAATATATATCTGTAGTAGCTGTACTTTTATGTGCTTGTTCTGCTAGTGCTTCAGACATAGCACCATAATCAACAGTAGTGTATTGAGTATTTGTTCCCATGGCGATGATGGGTTCAGGACGCACTTTTGTTTGAGCTTTGTCTGCATAGACTATTTTAGGTTCTAGCGTTTTGAGTTTTTCTGCATCCCAGAGTTCAAGATAAGGAAAAAGTGCCTTAAATTCGTTGTATCTGTTTTCTATAAAATGAACCTCTTTTTCTCCTACGCCTAAAGCCATTTTTTGGTGCTTAAACATAATCTTGTCTTGCAAGTCATATTGTAAACAAAATTTCTCTACCATTTTGGCTGTACGCTTAGTGACTTTGGCTTTTTCTAGCGTATAGTTTGTCTCTATGTCACCTATGTGAATGGTCTGTGAGTTAGAAGTGCCTTTAGAGTTGAGTGTAGCAAGTGCTTCATATTTTTCAAGCAAGCAAAGAGAGCCTACGCTTGTATATTTTGCTAATTCATAAAATAGGGCAGCACCAGAGATGCCTCCACCAACTATGAGTACATCATAATGATTTTTTTTCATCTGTCTTTGCCTTTAAAGTGCTTGAAGTTGTTTCGATATTGTTTTTGCAATAGTCTCATAATTTTTGACATCAAGCAATCTTTTTTGACCTTTTTCACCTATGCTAGCTATCTCTTCTTTGCTAAGCGTTAAAAGATATGTGAGTTTTTCTGCGATGTCTTGCTTACTAAAATCACAAAACCACGCATCGTTACGATTTGTAAATATGGTCGAAATATGGTCTGAAAGTGTCATAAGACAAGGCACACCAGAAGCATAATAGTCAAATACTTTTACAGGTGTTGAGGTGGTATAGATGGGGAAATCAGGCAAGAGGGCAATGCCTATGTCTGACTTGGCTATGAGTTCAAGCAGGTCATCTTTGTTTTTTGCATTATGGATGCTTATATGGTCTTTGATGCTTTTGTAGTTTTCTATTGTATCGTTTGCAAACGCTACATCTCTTGTAGAGATATTGAGCTTCCAGTTTTTATTTTTTAGGGAGCTAAAAGCATCTAAAACGGTGCTAAAATCGCGTAGTTTATCTATCGTTCCAGCATAAACAAATCGTATCTCGTCACTTTTGTGCTGTTGGTGAGGATGAATGTTCGAGGGGTCTATGCCTGGTGAGCAAACTATGGTAGCGATGGTGACAAATGGGCGGTAGGTTTGGTGCATACGCTCAGAAGTAGGTAAAAAAGCAGCACATTTGTTGATTATCTTTGTCTCTTGTTTTGTTTTTATGCTGTGTGAGTATCTTTTTAAAAACTGATTATTGCCTTTGGCTTCTTCGCATTTTATCTGTATCTTGCGTTTTGGAAAAGAGAAACGGTAGAGTGTCTTGTATTTGTACTCATCTTGATGTTTTAGAGCTTGCTCTAGTATCTGTATGTTATTTCGTACTATCACAAAATCATAACTATGCAAGTCAATATTGTTAGATGTTAACTCCTTGAATAGTGTGTCTTTATAGCGACTAGGTACGATAAAATGATGAGCATCATTGCGAGCAAAATCGGACTTAAAATCTGTAAAATAAACAATGTCAACCATCATATATTTTTTAAGATAAACTTCAAAGAGTGGGGCGATGAAACTGTGGTCAACATATTCATCTTGGTCAGTAATATAGAGTAGTTTTTTCATTGAGTGCTCCTGTTTGTTTATTATAACGAGTTAAGTGTTGAATTAGTGTGTAATATTGTTTTGCTATAATTCTCAAAAATATAAGGTAAGATATGACACATTTTGAAGACGTAAGTATAGAAGTAGAAGGCAATAGTTATTTTGATGGAGCAGTGACAAGTAGAACTGTACACTTTGCGGATGGCAGCAGAAAAACACTAGGGTTTATGCTTCCAGGCGAGTATGAATTTGCTACAGAAGCTGCAGAAATTATGGCAATTACATCAGGTGACTTGGATGTAAGATTACCAAGTACCGATGCGTGGATAGCTGTTAAAGGGAAAGAATCCTTTAGTGTTCCTGCCAACAGTCGGTTTCAGGTGAAAGTTAAAAGCATTACGGATTATTGTTGTTCTTATATGTAGAGGTGTCCATAAATCAGTCCACAAAGAGTACACACTAAGAATGTATACTAGCCACATGAAAGACATAGAGAATTTTCCCTTCATTTCCCCTAATTTAAGTATTATGCTTCAATTTATATTTTACGAAAAGTTACCTGTTATGTATTGCCCCAACCGTGCATACGCCTTGCTACAATAACATCATAATCATCAAATATACTATCAATAATATTGACAGATACATAATAGTACTCTTCTAAAACACCTTGCCATTCATCTCGTTGATTGGTGCTAGTGTTTGGGAGTATGATGATAATATTGCCCCCAGTTCTAATAATGGGGTAGCACTTTTCCAAAAAGGCAGCCTTGTCTTCTTTTTCGAAGTCAATACTAGCTAGAAGGTAGTCATATTCTATGCCTTGTATCATATATCTAGGTCTTAGTATGTTGAAATTTACCACTCGTATGTGAGAAGCATCTTTGTATTTCTCTTTAGATAACTCATAAAAGTCACGCTCTGTACAGTACAAATAATAATTGCTGTCGTTTTCTATTGAAGATGCATGAAGAGCAGGCGTAATGGACTCTTCATTGTTGGCAAAATGGACTATTCTCTGACCTGGTTTGCTTTGGATGATTTGTAGGAGTTGTCCTACTTGTTTGGAATCTAATGTTTTCATAATTTTAGTCTAGCTAAAAATCAGCCAAGATGAGTATAATGTTTTTCATAATGAAGAGAAAAACTTAGCAAGGTAGCAAGATGGAACGAAAAAAGATATATAACCCAGAATCAGAAGAGACAACAACCCAAAGAAGAATATTTGGAGGAAACCCAACAGGTATTTTTGAGCTAAATGACATTAAATACCAATGGGCATATAATCTATGGGAGATGATGCTTAACAATACATGGTTTCCAAAAGAAGTAGATATGACAAGAGATGTCAGCGACTATAAACATCTCACAGATGCAGAAAAATCAGCGTATGATAAAGTGCTTGCACAACTTATTTTTATGGACTCATTACAAACAAACAACATCATTGACAACTTAAATCCGTTTATCACATCTCCAGAGGTAAACCTTATATTGGTAAGACAGGCATTTGAAGAGGCGCTACACTCTCAAAGTTATGCCGTCATGGTTGATAGTATCTCTACAAACTCTAAAGAAATTTATGACCTTTGGAGACGCGATATGAAGCTTAAGACAAAAAATGATGCCATAGCAAGAGTCTATGAAAATCTCTCAGCAGACCCTAGTGACAGCAACATCGTCAAAGCGATGTTTGCCAATCAAATACTTGAAGGGATTTATTTTTATTCTGGTTTTGCTTATCTTTATACTCTTGCTAGGTCAGACAAGATGCTAGGTACGGCGCAGATGATTCGCTTTATACAAAGAGATGAGGTCACACACCTGCTACTCTTTCAAAATATGATTAACTCTACTAAAAAAGAACGCCCAGAGCTTTTTACCAAAGAGCTTGAAGACGAGGTATATCAAATGTTTAGAGATGCCGTAAAACTTGAATCTGAGTGGGGTGCCTACATCACACAAGGACAGATACTAGGACTTACAGATGATATTATAGCTCAGTACATTCAGCATTTGGCAGATAAAAGACTGCACGCGGTGGGCATGAAAAAACTTTATAATGTAGAACACCCCATCAAATGGGTAGATAACTTTTCACAGTTTAATGACCAAAAAACAAATTTCTTTGAAGGAAATGTGACAAACTACTCAAAAGGTAGTTTGGATTTAGATGACTTTTAGGAGTTAAAATGTTAGGCAAACCAAAAACACTAGAAGTTGTGAGTTTACAACTTCTCTCTCATAAACGCTATCAAGAGAACCTTGATACTCTTCTTTTTCACCTAGAAGAGCAGCAAGATAAGCACATAGTCGTAGCACCTGAAGTTTTTCTAACAGGGCTTGACTATGCACACATGACAACTGCTGCAAAGTTCTCAGCCAATACACTCAAAATGCTTAAAAAAGAGGTAGATCAGCAAATAGTAGTCTTGACACTTATATTTGAAGAGGGTGAGGATTTTGTAAATCAAGCTGTGGTTATTCATAGACATAAAATCATTCACAAGCAGGATAAAGTGAAACTATTTAGGCTAGGAGATGAGGATCTCTATTTCAAAGCAGGAAAAAAGAAGAAAATCAAACCCTTTGAGATAGGGGGTGTACGCTATGGCATACTAATCTGCTTTGAATTGCGCTTTAAAGAGTTATGGAAGCAATTAGAGGGAGTAGATGTGGTCATTGTACCTGCACGATGGGGTAAGCTTCGTAAGCGGCATTTGGAGATACTCTCTTTGGCCTTGGCTGTGATGAATCAATGTTATGTCATTGTCTCTAATGCTTCAGATACAGACATGGCATCTTCATCTGCCATCATAGCCCCTACAGGTGATGTTGTCATAGACGATAAGCAAGAAGCAATAGAAGGCACTATAGACTTCCGAGAGATAAAGAAAATGCGTCGCTATATAGTGATGGACTAAGAGGAAAACCATATGAAATTTAAAATGATAGGACTTGTTTTGCTATCTGTGATTTTTGTGCAAGCTGCAGAACTAACCCAAGAGATAGAGTCATGTAAAATAGGAGATATAGACAACTGTTATAAAGCAGGCACACTCCTTACTACAGGTGAAAATGCAGAAGATCAGGAAAAAAAAGAGTTAGGATTGGATCTTATACGTAAAGCATGTAAATATGGACACAAAGATGCTTGTACTTCGCTAGGTGAAAACTACTATAAGGACAAACACTATTTTGCTGCAAAACCCTACCTTCTGGCTTCTTGCAAAGAGGGTTTGGTTAATGGCTGTAATGCTCTAGGAACCATGTATAGAGATGGACAGGATGTAGCACCTGATGATACACTCTCTCGTACTTTCTATGAAAAGGCATGCTCTTTGGGTAGTAAGGATGCTTGTATCAATGTGGCTATCATCTATAGAGGTGGATTTGGTGTTGACAAAAATAGAAGTCAAGAAAAAGCCTACTATAAAAAAGCATGTAAAGCAGGAAGTACAGCAGGCTGTGATAGTTTTACCACGCTTGACGACGAAGACAAAGGCATAGAGCCACCAAGCATGTGGAGTAAGTTTAAAAGCCTCTTTAACTAAGTTTTAGATAGAATTGCACGACTATAAGGGCTTAGGGACAGACATATGATAAAATCAAGACAACGACAAAACCTTGTCGTAAATATTGAAAAACATTTTCCACTAGATACACATGTAAAAGAAGCTTTTTTGTCAGTAGACAGAGAAGCATTTGTTCCTGCACAGTTTAAGCACCTCTCTTACAACCTTGATGCTTTACCTTTGGCAGCACGCCAATGGATTTCTTCTCCTTTGACAGTTGCAAAAATGACACAACATTTAGAGCTCAAAGGCATAGACTCTGTACTAGAAGTAGGGTGTGGCTCTGGCTACCAAGCAGCAGTTCTTTCCAAGATTTGCCGTCGCGTTTTTACCATAGAGCGCATAGATGAACTACTTAAAGAAGCAAGAGGACGCTTTGTTGAGCTTGATATGAACAATATCTTTACCCGTTTTGACGATGGGCAAAGAGGCTGGAAGCAGTATGCACCCTTTGAACGCATACTATTTTCTGCAACGGCAAAAGAGATACCTGAAGTGCTTTTTGAACAGTTGGCTGAGGGAGGCATCCTTGTGGCTCCAGTAGAAGAAGTGGAGGGCTATCATATCATTACGCGTTACTACAAAAAGAACGGACGCATCACCTCTGAGACCATAGAACAGTGTCTGTTTGTGCCTGTTGTTGATGGAACACAAAAGTAGCGTTTTAACGAAGTGGTACCCTTTGTGTGACAACTTCTTGACATTTACTCTTTGTGTCATCGCCCCCTTCGGTAAACCTTTCATGAAACTTATGTTACACTTTGTAAATTTGTAAACAAGGGTATAGAATGGAAAAGTTGATGAAACCTGCGGAGTATGCGCAGGAGCTTGGTATCTCGAGACAAGCAGTCTATGCGAAGATAAAGCGTGGGATATTGACAGCAAAAAATGTAGAGGGTAAACTTTACATTGTGATTGACACTGTAGAAAAGAAAGAGACTACTTCTTCTATACCAAAACCAACGACACCTAAAGTAAAAACACCTACACCTACTCTCAAAGCAGACAATAAAGACTATGGGGCATTGTTGCAGGCAAAAGATGAAACTATTTCTGTACTCAAAGGGACAGTCAAAGACCTCAAAAAATCAAATAAACAGATCTCTACTACACTTAAAAGTGAGATAGACCTTATAAAAGAGGCTTTTCATGAGATGCGTTCGTTGTATGTTGTGCAACTTGAACAAACAAAGCCTGCTTCTTCGGAAGTGATAGAAGTAGAAGAAGAGACTATTGTTGATGAGGTCAATGGAAACTGGATAGGGTTGAAGAAATTTTATAAATGGCATAAAATAGTGAAAGAAAAACATCAAGAAAAAGTGCTTAAACGTTTGAGTAAAGCGTTTAAAAAATCTGATGCACGGCTGATGAATGTCAATGGTAAACTCAAACTTAATGCTGATGAAAGCTATGAGGATATTTTAAAATAATGCAAATGCTTAAAGATTTTTCAAAAGAGTACAGCCTATTTTTAGCCATCATTACTTATTTTGGCATTAGCCATTTTGAGCACACTTTGGTACACAGTACCTTGGGTAACCTGCTTGGTTTTGGCATCTTGTTTGTGGTGATTATCTACTCGGCTATGTCCGTAGCCCATCATGCAGAGATGCTTGCTGAAAAGTTTGGTGAACCTTATGGGACACTTATCTTGACCATATCTGCTGTGGTGGTGGAGATAGTCATCATTGTCATTATGATGATGCATGCCCAAAGTCCTACCTTGGCTCGGGACACGATTTATTCTGCGATGATGTTGGACATTAACGGGCTTCTAGGGATTGCGGCGATTATCGGTGGCATAAAGTATGGAGAGCAGCCCTATAATGTGGACTCATCAAACTCTTATCTTTCGATGTTGCTTGTAGCCATTGGTATTGCTATGGTTTTGCCCCATTTTATAGATACTTCACACCATGGCATGTTTATGATGTTCAATGTAGTCACTTTTGTGTTGCTTTATATTGTTTTTACCCGTATTCAACTGACTTCGCATAAGTACTTTTTTGAGCATGATAGCAAAGAGAGTTGCAAAGATGGACACTGTGATATGCCTGAAGAAATCAATGCTTGGTATCATAGTGCAAACCTTGTGGCTTCTATAGTCCTCATAGGTGTGTTAGCAGAGGTACTGTCGGTCTTTATGGGTAATACCCTAAGTGCATTTGAATTGCCACTTGCCATAGGTGCTGTAGGCGTTGCTGTGATTTCTGCTGCGCCTGAGCTCATCACTGCTGTTCGCGCCGCTATTGACAATCGTATGCAAACTGTCATCAACATTGCACTAGGTGCATCACTAGCAACAGTGCTTCTGACAATACCAGCAGTTATTCTAGTGTCACGCTACTATGGCATGGAGCTCGAACTTTCGCTTACCCCTTTACAGGGTGCGATGATAGGACTGACTTTGCTTGTAAGTATGGTTAACTTTAACGATGGTGAAACCAATGTCCTTGAAGGTTTCTTACACTTTATTTTATTTGTGGTGTTTGTATTTTTACTGTTTGTGTAATGGTTTAAAGTAAATATGGCTATTAGTTTATTGGCTACTATGTTTTGTTATGCCTTTTGGTTCGTTTTGGTTAAAAATCTTTAAAATACTTATTTTATGATGTGAATGCAGGTATAATAAAACATGAAAAAATTAATAATAACTCTACTCTCATCTATGCTCGTCTTGTTGCTTCTTGTTGTGGGAGCTTCTTTTTATCTCTTTAGTCCAAGTGGCAATGCAGCTTTAAAACCTTATGTAAAAGCCAAGATAGAAAAGGAAGTTGGTTTGCCTGTGAAGGTGGATAAGTTTAGGCTTGATGCAAAACAAGTGCATCTCATTTTTACCGTCAATGGGCAACTAAAACTTGAAATACTTTCCAACTATAACATTTGGCAACGCTCTTTTGCAGGCATATATAGAATCAATGCACAAAACTTTCACTATGAGGATAAGGTATTGCGACAAGCGGCTTTAAGAGGGCATATGAAGGGTACTATTGAGAATATTTATGTAGAGGGAAATGGTACGGTGCTTGATTCAAAGCTAACATACCGTCTTTTGGTGAAAGATGATAAGCCACAGCAAATAGAAGCCACTATGAATGGTGTAGCACTATCTGAGATACTAGCTCTTGCAGGCACAAAAGCTCTAGCTAGTGGTAGGGTAAACATAGATATTAAATTACCTGATATAGGTAAAGAGAGTGCAAGAGGGCATGTTAATATTGCTCTTGATGAGGGTAGATTTAACCGTAAACTAGTGCAGAAAATATATGGATATACTTTACCAAAAGGTAGTTATATTAGAGGGAAGATTGTCGCTAAACTCAAAGAAAAGAGACTTTACTTTGCTTCGGCACTTAAAAGTAATCTTTTTAGCCTTAGCTCACAAAAAGGAGAGTTTGACTTTGACTCACAAGAGTTTGGTACAAGCTATGTTGTAGATGTGAAAGATTTACGAATATTGACGCAAAACCGTCTTGCAGGCTTGATGAAAGTTGAAGGAGATGTTACAAAAAAGAAGAAGTTAAACATTCACGGCAAAAGTACTTCTCTTGGTGGCAATATAGTCTTTGACATAGGAGAAAAGATAGATGCAAGCCTAAAAAATGTTGCTTTAAAAAAAGTGCTTATATTGCTAAAACAACCTGCCTATGCTAGGGGCTTGATTGGGGGTAGTATTGCCATAGATAAAGATATGAAAAAAGGTGAGTATGATTTAAGCATCAAGCAGGGTATCATCAACACTAAAGTAGCCCAAAAAGAGTTAGGGTACTCACTGCCTAGTAAAAATCACTTCACTTTAAAATCAAAAGGAAAGGTGAAAAAAGAGGTACTTAAAGCTCAAGTGCAACTGCGTTCAAATATTAGTGATGTTGACTTGACATCCATAAAGTATGATATAAAAACTAAAAAACTTTTCTCAAAATATGATTTTAAAGTCCAAGATATAAGAGTATTTATGCCTAAAGCAAAAGCTATGAAAAAAGGAGCATTGTCGGCTAGAGGTGAAGTGACATTCGATAAAAGTTTAAGTATAAAAGGCAAAACTACAGGCTTAGGGAAAAAACTTGTTTTTCATTACGATAGCAAAAGTGCCAAGATAGATGCACAAGCTTTAAGCATGGAAAAGCTACTAGCACTAAGTGGCTTGCCTGAGTATGTAAGAGGCAAGCTTGATGCAGATGTAGCACTCACAAATATTAAAAATCTTGAAGGAAAATTTACCCTAAAGAGTAGCGTGCTTCAAACAAACCCAAAAGCTATGCTAAAACTTATAGGAAAACCTTTGAAAAGCACGGTAAAGATAGATAGCAAAGGCACTCTAAAGAAAGGTAAGGCCTATGTGCAAACGACACTTAAAAGTGGACTAGGAACGCTTGAGCTTAGCAAGAGTGTCATAGATACTAAAACTAAAGAGTTTAAGAGTAATTATCTATTAACAATCCCTTCTTTGAAAAAACTATATGTGCTTACAGATAAAAAACTTTATGGAAAGATGAAACTAGAAGGCACGCTAAGTCAAAAAGATATATTACGCGTGAATGGAGTGACGCACTCTTTGGGTGGGGATATTAGATACACTCTTGTGGGAGATGCCTTAACCTCAAAACTTTCGATGGTTTCTGTCTCTAAGGTCATGGCAATGCTTGGCATGAGTCAAAGCATTTTAGGTCGTGCCTCAGGCAAAGTTAGGTATAACCTCAAACAGAAAAAAGGTGTAGCAGACCTAAATATAGCTGATTTTCAAGTCAAATCTAGCAGTACAACAAACACTATCAAAATGTTTATAGGTAAAGACCCCTCTCGCATCATCTTCTCTTCTACAAAGTTACATGCAAATATGAATGGCGACATCACAACCTACAACCTACACGCAAAAGGCTCAAGGGCTTCTATTGACATAACACAAGGACACATCAACAAAAAAAGTGGAAGACAAAGTGCTAAATTTAAATTTGTATATGAAAAATATGTGATAAACGGTGACATAAAAGGAACAACAGATAACCCTAAAGTAGTAATAGACCCTGCCTCTATGATGAGCGGAAAAGTAGGAAAAGAAATCAGTAAAGGTTTAGATAAAGTGCTTGGTGGCAATGTAGGTGGCTTTTTGAAAGGGTTTAAATTTTAGGGCTAAATAAAAAGTTGCATTAGCTTAGAGATTACGCTATCTTCTGTGAATATTTTTACATAGCGAATATCATAACGCGAAAAATGTGCCAAGTTTTTTTCATCATTTGCTTGTAGTTGCGCAAGATAGTTATCTTTGCTTCTTTTGCCCCAATAGGTATCTAGTGTTTTGGCATTGTGTGGGTTTTTAAATTGCACCTCACCTAAGACTTGCATATCTTCTTCTGCTTTGTCTCTTATGATGATGGCTATAACCTCATGTTTTTGTGCCAAAACGCAGAGGTCAACCTCTTCTAAAAAATCACTTACAACAAAGATAAGCGAAGGCTTATGTATGCGTTCAAAAAGATTTGTGATGGCTTGTTGTTTGTTGAGGGTAGTGTGCAAGAGTGGGGCTTCAAAAAGTGTTTTAGAAAACTCTTCTATGTGGTAAATCTGCTTGCTAGGAGGTGTGCTAATGGTGTGTGTTTGTGTGTAGGCAAGTCCTGTAAATAGGTCAGAGTTTTGTTGCGATGCATACCCAAGTATGGTGGCTACTTCACTAAGTCTGTCTTGCTTAGTGTTTGTTGAGCCAAAATAGAGGCTTGCATCCATCAATGCACAGACTACGACTGATAGTTCACGATTTGCATGCAACTCCTTTATGTAGGGTTTGCCGAGTTTTGCAGTGATGGTCCAATTTATTTTACGAATGTCATCGCCCATTTGATACTCACGAAGCTCAGAAAAATCATACCCTTCACCATGAAGCTTGGATAGGTTATGACCACTAAGTAGGGTATGAACTTGATGTCTTGCTTTGAGTTGCAGTGCTTTTAGTGCAGTATTCATGAGATGCAATTCATTTATGGTATGGCTATGGTTTCTACGATTTTTGAGATGATTTCATCTGCTTGCATCCCCTTAGCTCGGGCTTCATAAGACAAAACAATACGATGACGCAAGACATTGTGTATGGTGTAACCAATATCGCTAGGGCTTACGAAGGAATTGCCTCTTAAAAAGGCTTTGGCTTTAGCTGCTTTATAGAGGTCAATAGAAGCACGAGGGCTAGCACCGAACATTATGCTTTTAGATATCTCTTCTAGTCCAAAATTCTCAGGGTTTCTAGTAGCAAAGATGAGTTGCACGATGTAGTGTTCTAACTCTTTGTCTATGTGAATATCCATCAGGGCTTTTTGTAAAGCATGAAGGTCATCTATGCTTAATACTGCTTGTACTTCTTCAAAACTTTTGTTAGCAACTTTACGCATGATGCCTAACTCTTCTTCTTCACTGTTGTGATGAACTATGATTTTCATCATAAATCTGTCTAGTTGAGCTTCTGGCAGTGCATATACTCCTTCTTGTTCTATGGGGTTTTGTGTTGCCATGACAAGAAAAGGATAATCAAGGCTAAAGGTCTCCTCAGCGATAGTCACTTGTCTCTCTTGCATGACTTCAAGTAGGGCTGATTGTACCTTAGCAGGCGCACGGTTTATCTCATCTGCTAAAAGAAGATTTGTAAAAAGAGGTCCTTTTTTTATGCTAAAGCTATGGTCTTGCGGGTTATATATTTGAGCGCCTATGATGTCTGAGGGGAGTAAGTCGGGCGTAAACTGTATGCGTTTTGAGTCTAAACCTAAGGCATGAGATAGTGCATTTATAGTTGTTGTTTTTGCAAGACCTGGCACACCCTCTACGAGTATATGTCCATCACAAAGTAAGCCTATAAGTAAGCCCTCTATGAGATTTTCTTGCCCTACGATGGCTTTAGCTAGTTCTTGTTTTAGTAGCTCTATTTTTTTAATCATGTATCTTCTCCAGTGCATCTTTTTTGAGTTGTTTTAGGCTGTATGATGTGTCGCCATAGAGGTTTGTTTCTATGAGCTTGATTGTGGGTTCAAAAGTTTTACTTTGAATGGTCATGAGCATTTTAAGTAGGGACTTTTTCATCTTTTGCATTTTTTATCTTGTGTATGAGAGGATTAGGCATTGACATTAATGTCTCTTTTTTCTTTTTCCCCAATCTATGGCAATAGCAAAAAGATAGCCTGCTAAAAATACAATGAGATAAGTAAAAAAAGTACTTATCCATGAAAAATCTACTCTTAAAACACTAGGCTTGTCAATGCTGTCAACTAGTAAGCTCGTGTCTATTTGGTCTATGTCAAATTTAGTTTTGGGGATACTTAACACATACGATGTTTTCGTTTTTGGGTTAAATGCATCTAAATGCACAGGAGGCAAGACAAAGTTTTTTGTAGCAGAGAGTGCCAAGGCATAAGTGACCTTGTAGTAGATGCCATGAGAGCTTAACTTTTTTTCTACCACAGGAGCATGGCTAAAGAGTCTGTATGAGTCAGATTTGGGCAATATGTTTTTGACAATAGGAGGATAGCCTCTACCCTCAAGTGTTATGCTTATGGGTATGGGTTCATAGGGCTTAGCATGTGTTTGTTTTATCTCATAGCTAAGATTGAAATCACCTACAATCTCACCCTTTTTAGGTAAAGGTTTTACATATAGTTTCATAGGAGGTACATCAACAACACTATCAACAGTTTCGAGTTTTTTAAAATCATCCCTATCTCCAGAAAAAGAGTAGGCAACTTTTTGGGCGTTTGTCACTCTTTTTACTAGATGAAAATTGACATTGACATCTCCTGATACTAGAGGATGAAGCAAATACTCATAATGTATCTTTGCATGATGCAGGGTCAAATCTTGAGAAGAGTTCACTTGCTCCACTTCGTACTTTGTACTTTTTGCTACTTGAAATTGAAAAAAAAGAACCGTATTTGGGTTGGTTTGATTTATATCTACGCTCAATAGTATAGACTCTTTGACATAAGGTGTTGAGGTGCTAATATGAAAGTCATAAGTAAAATCTTTTGCATGCGTCGCACTATAGGTCAAAAGCATAAAGAGCAGTATCTTACCAAGGTTGTGTTTCACTTATGTATCCTTTGTTGATGAGTTCATATACTTTTGAGCTTAGAGGTTGTTGTTTAGCATCTTTATCCATAAGCAATTGCCCTTTTTTTTGCTTTTTCTTCTCTTTTTTGCTCTTTTTTTCTCCTCCAGCACCTGAAGCAGAACCCGACTGATTTTCTGATTTTTTCTCTTCTGACTTCTCTTTATCGTTTGCTTTTTGCAGTTTGCTTGTAGAAGTATTTTGTGACTTTGGATGGGCTATGCCTAAAGAGGCTTCTTTTTTGTCGTGAAAAAATACTAGCAGTGCTAGATTGTATTTTGCATCTTCATCCTTACCCAATTGCAAAGCCTTAGTATAATACTTTTTGGCTTTATCATATGCTTGAAGTTTAGCGTAGGCATTTGCTATATTGTAGTAAATGTCTTGTTTTGTTGTAGCAGAGCTAGAATATATAGATTTGTAAATTTGTATAGATTTTTTATAGGCATGCCGTTGGTAGTAGGCTATTTGCAAGTGCGGTTTGACTTTGCTGTGACGGCACTTTTATCTGCTTGAGTTCTTTTATGGCATTTTCAAAATCATTTTTTTTGTACTCATCATAGGCACGATGTAGATGATAATCATCCATAATAGACGCTTGCAAGGGGTAACCTAAAAGTGCAAATAATAGCATGAGATACTTGAGGGCTTTTGTGTGCAACATAAAAAAGAGTAAAAGAGCAAGAGCTAAAGGTATCTGGTATCTTTCTATGTGTCGTTTTTGCATCTTTTGTGTGTTTGCGTTTTTATTGTTTCTCTTTTTTAGTGCCTTGGTTAGTTTTTTGGCTGTATTTTCGGGAGAGCTAGAAGCTTCGATGTAAGTGCCATCTACAGAAGCAACAAGTGATTTAAGTAGAGGATTTATGCGTGAGATGACAAGGTTTCCTTCTTTGTTTTTGAGTACTGTGCCATCATCTTTTTCTACTGTGGTACCTTCTGGCGTTGCAAGTGCTACTACAATAAGTGATAGTTTAGATTTTCGTACAAGCAGACTTAGATTATCAAGATTTTTCTCATCTCCTCCGTCACTCATAAGTATGAGATTTTTATTTTCAACATGCATAGAAGATAGTTTGGTAAAAAGTTTTTTTAAAGATGTACCTTTAGTGAGGATATTTTTTGGATTTAAGCTGTCTAGTGCAGTCAATATGAGCTGATGGTCTGTTGTTGGTGGAGAGAGTAAAAGAGGGTTACTAGTAAATGCTATGAGCATAATGTTATCGCTTGGGTTTTGCTTAAGCAGGGCATCTATGGTCTTTTTTGCATACTCATATCGTGTAGGTTTTAAGTCTGTAGCACGCATGGAGTAAGATACATCAAGTGCGACAATAATCTCTTTTGCTTCTATCTTTGACTCTTGTAACCCTGCTTCATATACAGGTCTTACTAGGGCTAAAACCAAGAGCATCAAGATGAGTATATGCACTACAAAAATAGGCTTTTTTGGGCTATGCCAAAGGAGTAGGGCAAGTGGCAGTAGTAACCATAAAAAATGTGGGTAAAGTAGTGTCATATTTCTCTTCCTTTAACAATAACCCAAAACAATAACAACATAAAAACAATACCAAGAGGGTAGAGTATAAGCAATCTTTGGTTGAGGTAGTTTTCGCTGCGTATGGGCGATGGTTCTAGTTTGTCTATCTCTTTGTAGATGCTACTTAGCTCCTTAGAAGATGAGGCACTATAGGATTTTCCTCCTGTCTCTTTGGCAATGGTTTGCAGTAATGATGCATCATAATCAGATTTATTACCTAGTCCAATAGTATAGATTTTGATGCCTATGGCTTTTGCTTTTTGTACGGCAAATTTGGGAGAGTTGGAGCCTGCGTTGTGGTAGCCATCTGTTAGCAAGATGATAGCTTTGTTTTTTGCATCTCCATAAGAGAGTGTTTGTATGGATTGCATAATGCCATCACCTATGGCAGTACTTTGTCCAGCTATGCCTACATTTGTCATCTTAAATAAATAAGAGAGCGTTTCCAAATCATAAGTTAGAGGTGAAGCGGTGTATGCAAAGGTGCCAAAAATAACCACACCCATATTGTCATCATATCTTTTTTCTATAAAATCATTTGCTATTTCAATGTTAGTTTCAAATTTATTTTTAAACCTATCTTTTTTGTCATATCCACTTTGTGCCATAGAGCCAGAGGCATCTAAAGCTAGCACAAGGTCACGACCTTTTTTATGTTGGGTAGATATGGCATCATATACAAAAGGCTTAGCAAGAGTTAGCACCATGAGTGTAAAAAGTATCATCTTTAGCCAAGGTTCCCATGAAAGAAGGGGGCTTTGCTTTTTTACCCATGAAAATTTTGGAAAATAGTAAGGCCTTGCATACTCTTTGCACCAAAGAAAACAAGGCAAAAGCAACAGCAAAAACAAAAAATAGGGTGAGCCAAATGTAAAATGCATGGTGTTATTCTAGCATTTCTTCATTAATGCGCCCCATTTTATTTAAAAGAGTTTATGTTTCTGACTTATTTTTGCTATACTCTGTGTCATTAAAATTAACACGGGAAGAATGATGCAAATGAAACTAAAAATGAGAGCTTTATGCTATAGCACTTTACTCGTACTAGGGTTAGCTCAAACACTCCATGCTAGTAGCTCAATGGCTTATCAAGATGTGACTGCTACAGTGATGATGAGCTCACTCGAGACACAACCTAAAACAAGTTTTTTAAGACAGCTATATACAAAACTGTTTTTTGTGCCTGTATGGATGCAAGAAGAAGAGCCTTCTATCTATGCTAGAGAACTATTTACGCGCATAAAATCAGATAAGACAATAGATGAAGAGTCTAAGCTCAAAAATGATGCACATATATTGGAAGAAAAAGCAAAAGCAGTCTATGCAAATAACGGCAGTGTTGTTCAAAAAGTGGATTTGGAGTTTAAAATCTCACAACTCTACAAGGGCTATGCGGACTATACGCTTTATGGGAGCATTAACTGGGGAGCATTTCAAGCAAGACTATATAATTTGCGAGAGCATCAAGTAAAAGCAGAGTGGGTTACTTATAAGCCTAAGTATGGAGCTATTTCCTTGCTTGAAAATGCTGTTATGGAAGGCAGTTTGGAAAAATTATTTCAAAAATCAATGCCTAAAGAATATCATTACAAGGCATTACACAAATCATTGGTATCTTACTTGGCACTGGAAAAAAAGGGAGGATGGGGGAATGTGCCTCTTAAAGGAAAACTCAGGGTAAGCAAGAGCTATAATGCAGTACCTGCACTTCGCGAGCGTCTAATGTTAAGTGGAGATGGTGTCTGCGATGAAGATGGAAATATTTACACTAAGTGTTTAAAAGATGCTGTGAAGCATTTTCAAAAAAGACATGGATTGGTAGATAGGGGTGTCATTAATAAAGCTACAATTAGAGCTTTAAATGTACCTCTTAGGCAACGCATAGCAAAGATACGACTCAACTTAGACCGCATCAAGTGGCTGCATCAGCGTCAGAGTAAATGGCATATTATGATTAATATTCCTTCTTTTGAACTCTTTTTTGAAGAAGATGAAAAACTTATACAAAGTATGAGAGTCATTACTGGAAGAAAGAAAAATCCTACGCCTATTTTTTCAGATACAGTGACAACCATTGTCCTTAATCCTCACTGGAATATACCAAAGAGCATCATACAAAAAGAGATGATTCCTAAACTCTTAAGAAACTCAAATGCCATGGCAAGAAAAGGCATAGAGATACGCTCAGGATGGGGAAAAGATGCTAAAAAGATTAACCCAGCTTCTATAAATTGGAATAACTACCGTTATAGTAAAACTGTACCTTTTCATTTTGCACAGAAGCCAGGATATAGAAATGCTTTGGGAAAAGTGAAATTTCTTTTTCCAAATCAATTCTCAGTCTATATGCACGACACACCAAACAAAAGACTTTTTTCAAGAAATGTAAGGGCTTTTTCTCATGGTTGCGTGCGTTTACAAAAACCTAGAGAGCTTATGAGGACATTTTCTACCTTTAACGATAGTGTAAATTTTGAGAAGTCTCAAAAGCAATTAAAAAGCTCAAAAAAAGCCTATTTAAAACTAGAAAACCAAGTACCCGTAGATATTACATATTTGACAGCGTATGTTGATTATGAAGGTGTGTTACAGTTTAGAAATGACATTTACGGTTATGATAAAATGCAACTTGTCTCATATAGAAAGTGGTAACTCCATGGCTTTTACTTATGCCATAGCACTCACTGGTGGCATTGCCACGGGTAAAAGTACTGCTTCAAAGATGCTTGTTGATTTAGGTTTTTTTCTCATAGATGCTGATGTTGTAGCACATAAGATGCTAGATGAACAAGCTTTTAATGTAGCTAAAATATTTGGCGACTCAATCTTGAAAGATGGCAAGATAGACAGAAAAACACTAGGGAGTATCGTTTTTTCACAAGCTTCAAAAAGAGAAGAACTGGAAGCTCTACTTCATCCTCTAATTTATGATGAGATAGCACGCCTCTCTTGTGTGCAAGATGAGTTAGCTAAACCATATCTAATAGACATACCTCTTTTCTTTGAAACAAATCGTTACCCAATAGAAAAATCCATAGTGGTATATGCTCCAAAGACTCTACAGCAAACGCGCCTCATGGCACGAAATACTTTGAGTGAAGATGAGGCAAAAAATCGCATAGATACTCAAATGGACATAGAAAAAAAAGTTAAGTTAGCAAGCTATGTTATAGACAATAGTGCTACACTTCAAGATTTAGAAAAAGAGTGCAAACGCATAAAAAAGGAGATTTTAAATGACGGTGACTAAATACTCAGCCAATGGCAATGATTTTGTGATGTTCATAGCACAGGAAAAAGCAGACCGTAGCGAACTTGCGCGTACACTGTGCCATAGGCAAAATGGTGTTGGTGCAGATGGTTTGGTTGTGCTTGTACCTCATGAAACATACGACTTTGAATGGGAGTTTTATAATGCTGATGGAAGCCATGCAAATATGTGTGGTAACGCCTCAAGAGCGGTGGCACATTTTGCACAGGAAAAAGGTATCTCCAAAGATAATAAGGCAGAGTTCTTGACAGGTGCAGGTGTCATGCGTGCAACGATTAATGGGCTTTATGTGGTGAGTGATATGACAGAACCTAAAATCCTTAGAAGAGACATAGAAGCTTACGGATACAATTGGTGGCTCATAGACTCAGGCGTCCCACACTTAGTGTCAGTGCGTGACAATATTGACAGTTTTGACATCGAAGAAGCACGGGTGCTTCGTCAAACCTATAACTGCAATGTCAATGTTTGTGCAGTAGATGGCGACACAATGTTTGTGCGTACCTACGAGCGTGGTGTAGAAGATGAAACTTTAGCCTGTGGTACAGGTATGGTGGCATGTTTCATTCGCAATCATGAAGAGGGAGCATACCTGATGAGGTTAAAGTGTATCCTAAAAGTGCAGATGAACTATATGTTTCTTATGTTGAGGGTACGTACCGCTTTGGTGGCAAAGTGACGCAAACATTTGTTGCCCAAACATTACTATAATTTTAGTTGAACAAAGGACAAGACATGACAAAGGTTTTTATTTTATTGATGATGGTGACAGGGTTATTTGCTAACGACTTTGACCAAGCGGTGGAAGACTATAACAAAGGTGACTACATCAAGGCTCTGAACACATTTTATCTTTTAGCCAAAGAAGACGATGCAAAATCACAATACAACGTAGGACTCATTTACGCCAATGGTCTAGGAGTGAGTAAAGACATGGTTCAGGCACAAAAATGGTACGAAAAAGCAGCCAAACAAGGCAATGGTGCAGCACAATACAATCTGGCACAACTTTACAATCTTGAAGGTCAAAAAGATTCTCATGCGTATGAAAAAGCAAAGTACTGGTACGAAAAAGCT
>LBBO01000001.1_pt119 | contig 21539 bp, 26 predicted proteins | sample 329191 | NCBI WGS metagenome assembly LBBO01 (sample SAMN03174413, study PRJNA266758) | hydrothermal vent metagenome | biome: marine hydrothermal vent; feature: marine hydrothermal vent chimney; material: microbial mat material; isolation source: microbial mat from marine hydrothermal vent...
TAAAAAGCTCTGTCATCAATATTGATTTTATTGTACAACAGGTTACTATACTTATAGCAGATAATGAAGATTTTATAAAATTAAATCAAATGATTCTTCAAAAACTAGAAGAGGATAGTAATTTAAATATTGACTATGAGGATTGTATGCAACTATTTTTGGCAAATAAGCACGAAGTTGAAAATATACTAACCAGCGATAAGCGTTTTTGCAAAGGGATAGAGGGTAATTATTTTGTAAATATTGTTAGTTTAGAAAATTGTTTCAGTGATTGAAAATTTAAGCTTTAAAGCTTTAGGGTCAGGTGACAAACCACAAATAGTTCTATATTCAAGAGCTTCCATCTCCACTAATATGAAGCTTTCTATAATCTGAAAACTTTCCTTTTAGTGGGTGGTCTTTTGCATCAGGTGGTAAGAGGAAAACAGAAAAAATAGAAAAATAGGGATCTATCATTTTTTAGTTTGAAATAATTGCTTTATCTCTTGCTAAGGGAATGATAGACCCTAAAAGTTCAAGATAGTTAAAATAACTTTTTTATCCATTTATTGCTCTTTTTATTTGGTATACCGAATAAAAACTAAATCTGAAAAGAGAAAGTAGAACCCCTACTCTCTTCACTCTCTATCTCTAAAACTGTATTGTGTAATTTTAATATCTGTTTTACAATCGCCAATCCAAGCCCCATGGAGTTGTCCCATGAGTGTTCATCGGTACGGAAAAACTTTTTGGTAACTTTATCAATATTTTCAGCTGATATCCCCACACCTTTGTCTGTAACCTCAATTCTCCTACCTACGATGCTCACTTCAACTGCCTCTTTAGAGTACTTGAGTGCATTTTCAATTAAATTTTTTATGACGATATCCATTAAGGCTTTATCTGCATGTATAATCAAAGAGCCTTCTGCAACATTAATTTCTCGACCTTTGTATTTATCTTCTAAATTTATGCCTATTTCTCGTATAAGAGGTCGTATATCAAATTTACTCATTTGTAGTTTCTGTTCACCACTTTCAAAACTGTTCCAAAGGAGTAGACGACTTAATAGTTCTTCTATTTTGTCACCATTATTATAGATTTTATGCAGAAACTTAGAGCGTAATGTAGGAGGAATATCTTCATCCTCTATTAAAGTTTGAGCATACCCCATAATGGCAGCGATAGGATTACGAAACTCATGTGCAATGGCTGAAAGCATGTCCGAGCGTTGACGGTTTTTGAGTTTTATTTTGGCTGTATATTTACGCTTCTCTTTCTCTTTTCGTTTAATTTTTCTTAAAATCTGAATAAGCTTTATATTGATTTGTTCAAATTCACGAGCAAAAAAGTGCGTGGAACGAGAAGGGTTTTCAAATTCAGCGACACCAGAGAGGTATCTCTCTAAGGTTTTAAGTTCACGACGAACCCTTTTGGTACCAAAAAAGACCGATGTAAGGAGTAACACTTCAGAAGTTAACAAAAGTACTATATGGAATGTACCATTTTGATACTCCTCGGGAACCAAAACCATTGCCAGTAAATAGAGAACTGTAAGCACAATAGCAATGGTTATAAGCCTTGCCATTACAAATTCGCTTAAAGTAGGTGTTTTGTATATCAATGGCTTAAACCTGTAGCTTATACTTGTTGATGTTCAAACTCTCGAACTTGTGCTTTAAGAACTTTAATCTCTTTGGCATAAAGGTCAAGTTCTACTTGAATCTCATCTTCAGACCACTCATCATCTGCCCACTCGAGGTCATCTTTTTTAGCTCTATAGGTTGCCAATAGTTTTTCAATAGTTTTTTTAACTTCAACAACATCAAAAGGTTTTTCTTCAATCTCATTTTTCTCTTCGTACATTATATATCCTTTAGTCTAGAATCTTTCCACTATCTTAACAAAAATATTATAAAGACTCTCCACCTCTTTTATAGATGTACGTTCATTTAACCCATGAATTCTATCGTTAATGACACCAAGCTCCACAACTTCTATGCCATAAGGGGCTATATGTCGTCCATCACTCGTCCCTCCAGCTGTTGAAAGCTTGGTTGTTACACCTGTTACCTCTTGTATCGCCGTTCGTAGTTCATTGACTATAAATGAGTCTCTGTTGGTTACAAATGGGTAAGAACCTTGTTGCAGTTCAAGCTCATAATCTAAACCTTTAAACTGTGTATCTATAAAAGTTTTAAGGCTCTCTTGTGTGGTCTTTGTGGAGTTTCGTACATTAAACATCATTTTTAAAGAGTTTGGCGTAACATTGGTCACCTCCATTCCTGCACGAATATCAGTAATAACCAGTTTAGAGGGAGCAAAATTATCATCTCCATTATCAAGGTTATGTTCAGCTATTTGAGGCAATATAGACGAAATATTATGAATAGGATTGATGGCTTTTTCAGGGTAAGCAGCGTGACCTTGTTTTCCTTTTAGAGTCAAAAATCCATTAATCGATCCACGTCGTCCTATCTTAATGGCATCACCCATTTCCACTTCACAAGTCGGTTCAGCAATAATACAGTAGTCAGGTAAAAGGTCTATCTCTTTTAAATGTTTCAACACTATCTGCGTTCCATAGGTTCCATCCCCCTCTTCATCAGAGGTAAGCAGAAGTGATAAGCGACCCGAAAAGTTCTCATCCATATCACGAACAGCCTGAACAAAAGCTGCCACACCCGACTTCATGTCTTGCGTTCCACGTGCATAAATGTATCCGTCTTTAATCACGGGTACAAAAGGGTTGGTATCCCACCCATCACCTGCAGGAACCACATCGACATGACCAGCAAAACAGAGATGTTTCCCCTCGCCAAACTTCTTGGTTAGCCAAATATTTTTAACCCCACCCTCATTTATCCACGTTGCTTCAAAATCTGCTAGGTAGTTCTCTATATACGTCAACAACCCACCATCATCAGGAGTAATCGACTCTACACTTAAAATTTTTAGAAAGAAATCTATAACGTCTAATCTTTTTTCCATAATATATTTACCTTATTTTTATAATATGGGATATTAGCGAATGTTTGCTTTTTTATGGTTTGGATTTGTTATGCGTCGGCTGAAGCCAACCCTACAAGTAGTGAATATTAATAAAGAGACAGGGTAAGATTTTACTAAATTTACTTATAGAAAAAGCCATAGGCAAACAAATTGCCTATGGTTAAAATTCACTAAAAGTACTAACCTCGTTCAATCTCTCCACGGTAAGAGACAATACCACCTGCATGGTTAATAACTTTGCTCATACCATTGCTCTGAAAAACACGTTGAACATTACCAGAACGGTGGTCTGTTCTACAAGTAAAAATGACTGTTTTATCTTTATGTTCATTGAAAAATTCTTCTCCCCATGATTGGAAAGTAGAAGTAGGCTTTAAGAAATCGACACCTTTAACATGTCCCATATCGTATTCACCCTGTTCTCGAACATCCACTAAAATAAAATCTACATTACCAACTTCACGCTCTTTTAGAAGCGTCTCTAACTCTTCTGAATGGATATAACTCTTTTCTAATAGTTCACTCATAGTTAACTATTTTCCTTAACATACTCAGGAGTACAGAAAATTCCACAGTGACACTTACCTTCATTTGGAATCTCATCATTTATGGCTTGAGGGCAAGGACAAGTACGGTCATCAACACTTTTGAACTTTCCTGGTTTACTCTCATCAGGCTCTACCATAAAACATGGACAAAATCGTTTTCCATAAAGAAGTCTATGTCTTGCCAATCCTAATTGAACACCTTCATTTACATCATGCATAGGGTGATACTCATATCCAAACTGTTTACACACTTTATCTGTAAACTTTCTGGTCTTCTCTAGTTCATGTAAAAACTCATCTGAACTCATATCTAATTGTTGCATCATTATTAACTCCTATAGTATTAACTTTAGACATATACTATCTTAAACTCTTTTAATATATAATGCGACCATTAAAACGTTTGTAATTAAAAAGGATTAGTGTGACTATAGACAACACCGTACTCGAAAAATTGGAAAAACTCTCTATGTTAAAAATAGAAGATGAAAAAAAAGCAGAGCTGGCAAGTCAGTTAACAGAGATTCTTGCTTATGTAGAAAATCTTGCTGAACTCAATACCGATACGCTTGATGCATCATTCTCTACACTTTCAGGTGGTACTCCCCTTCGAGAAGATATTCCAAATACAAATCCTAAAGTTTCAAAAAGTATCTTTTCTCATGCACCCAATGCAGAGAATGACTTTTTTATTGTTCCAAAAATTATTGAATAAACTTAAACAAAAATAAAGAATAATTTCTATATTATTAGATTAAATAAATTTACAAAAAGATAATAATATGGCTATAGATATAAAAAAACTACTACAAAGTGTTGTCTCTCATGGGGCATCCGACCTGCATTTGGTCTCTCGTTCTGAGCCACAAATTCGTATTGATGGTACACTTAAAGCTGTTAATTTGCCTGTACTTACGGGTGAAGATATAGAAGAGATGACCTATGCACTGCTCACAGAGAAACAGAAAAAATCATTTGAAGAGCACCTCGAACTTGATTTTGCTCTGCTTCTTCCTGGTATTGGACGCTTTAGAGCAAACTACTACCGTACTTTAGGTGATATTGCTGCTGCGTTTCGTATTATTCCTACAGAGATTCCTTCCCTTGATGATTTGTCTGCACCAGAAATTTACAAAAAACTCATCAAAAGAGAGAAAGGTCTTATCTTAGTAACAGGTCCTACAGGTTCTGGTAAATCAACCACCTTAGCAGCCATGCTCAATGAGATTAACCTTACGGAACATAAACACATTGTTACCGTGGAAGACCCAGTGGAGTTTATTCATCACAATAAAAAATCTGTATTCTCTCACCGTGAAACAGGTTCTGATACACGAAGTTTTTCTATGGCACTTAAATATGCCATGCGTCAAGATCCAGACATTATATTCATTGGGGAGATGAGAGATAAAGAGACCATTGAAGCAGCCCTAACAGCAGCAGAGACCGGTCACTTGGTATTTGGAACCCTACACACCAACTCTGCACCAGGCACCATTAACCGTATTATTGATGTTTTTTCAGGTGATGAACAGGGGCAGATTCGTACCATGATTTCAACCTCATTGGTGGCTGTTGTTGCCCAAGCCCTCCTTCCTAAAAAGGGTGGTGGAAGGGTAGCTGTACCAGAAATCATGATAACCAACCATGCCATGGCGAACCTTATTCGAGAAGATAAAGTACACCAACTCTACTCACAAATGCAACTGGGGCAAGGAGAGAGTGGAATGCAGACACAAACACAAGTTCTAGCCAAATTGGTTCAACAAAACCTCATAACAAAAGAGCATGCCGTACAATATTCCAATAAACCTGATGAGATAAAAAAGGCTATCAACTTTAAATAAATTAAGATATAATCGTATCAAAATTTTCTAAATAAGGTTCGGTATATTATGGAATTTATGGGTTTTCACGTTGTTGACATGATTATAGTCGGACTTATCCTTTTTTTAGCTATAAGAGGGTTGGTCAACGGTTTTAGTAAAGAGTTGTTTAATTTTCTAGCTCTTATTGGTGGTATCGCTGTAGCTGCGAGAACACACAGTATGGTTGGAGAGTTAATCGCCAAACAAAATCTTATTCCTAACATGAGTGCTGATTTTCAAAAATTTGTAGGTTTTGCTGTTGTACTTATACTTATCGTTATACTTTTCAATATTATCTCCTCTATCCGAACACATTTAAGATCAGAAAACCCTGGCTTACTCAGTAGAGTTTTAGGGTATATCATTAGTGTTGCTCGTTATGTTTTTATCTTCTCACTTATTGTTTTTGGAATCAACAATGCAGATTTCCTTAAAGAAAAACTCTCTAAACATTATAAAGAAAGTCAACTGTTTGAACCAATGATTCAAATAGGAGGAAAACTACTTAATGCCAACCAACAACCAACAGAGAGTACGCCAACCAATGAAAATAATGATACAAATGATACCAATATAAGTAGTGATGGCAATATCTCTATGAATGTTGAAGATTTCACATTAACAGACCGTAACACATCGAACAAAGATTAAAAGGACCATAGGTTATGCAAAACACGATATCATATGAAGATGTCTTAGAAAACTTTAAAAAGTTATTAAAAGTAAATAACCTAAAGTACACCACGCAAAGAGAATTAATTCTCAAAATTATTTATGACAATGATGGACACTTCACCCCAGAAGATATTTATAATCTCATTAAAGAGAACCATCCTGACATTAAACTTGGAATTGCTACTGTATACCGTACATTAACGCTACTTGAAGATGCTCATATTGTTAGTTCTATTTCATTTGGAACCCAAGGGAAAAAATATGAGTTTGGACTCAAAGAGCATCATGACCACTTGGTCTGTCTGGAGTGTGGTGGAATCGAAGAGTTTTTCGATGAAACCATTGAAAAACAGCAAGAAGCCATAGCCAAAAAATTCAACTTTAAAATGACCAATCATGTGATGAAAATTACAGGTATCTGTAAATCTTGTCAAGCAAAAAAATAGTTCCAACCACCAACCACAAAATTATAACTTACACCTAGGAGAAACCTTGATATTTGATAGTCAATATATTCAAGAACGAATTAAAAAAACTGAAACATTAAGAGAAATAGGAATTAATCCTTACCCGAACCAAGTACAAAAAGGGACACCATCAGCTCAGTTCTTAAATGAATCTGCTTATGTTCATGACATCGAAACCGATGAAATAAAGAGAGATGAAACCAAAGACTATAGACTAACAGGTCGTCTGAAGTTCATAAGAATTATGGGAAAAGCTGCTTTTGCAAAAATAGAAGATGAAGATGGTCTGGTACAGATTTACTTTAACCGTGATGACCTTCCTGAGAACTACTACAATGATGTTGTTAAAAAACTTTTTGAAGTGGGAGATATCATCGAAGTAAAAGGGTACCCTTTTGTAACAGGTACAGGCGAACTTACTCTACACTGTTTAGAAGTAAACCTTGTAACCAAAGCCATCTCTCCACTTCCTGAAAAATTTCATGGAATTCAAGACCAAGAGATTAAATACCGACAACGTTACTTAGACATGATTATGGATGCAGAGGTAACGAAACGTTTTAAACTACGTTCTAAAATTGTCTCATCTATTAGACGTTTTTTTGAAGATAAAGGTTTCTTAGAAGTAGAAACCCCTATGATGCACCCTATTTTAGGTGGTGCCAATGCTAAACCATTTACCACGCATCACAATGCTTTGGGTGTTGATAGATTTTTAAGAATTGCTCCAGAGCTTTACCTTAAAAAACTCATTACAGGTGGAATGGAAGCAGTATTTGAGATAGGTAAAAACTTTAGAAATGAAGGGATAGATGCCACGCATAACCCTGAATTTACAGTTATTGAATTCTACTGGGCGTATAAAACCTATATTGAGCTCATGGAAGTAACCGAAGAGCTATTTGATTACCTATTTGACAATTTAGCATTGGAAAGAAAACTCCCGTATGGTGACAAAGAGGTTGACTTTAGCACACCATTTGCACGTGTAACTTGGATTGACTCTATTGTCAACATCGGTGGTGTTCCAAGAGAGATAGCCGAAGATAGAGACAAAGGTTTGGCTTTCTTAAAAGAGAACAATCTTAAAAATGATGAGAACTGGACAATTGGTTACGTACAAGCTGAACTCTTTGATGAGTTTGTTGAGGCAAAACTAATTAACCCAACGTTTATTACGGATTATCCTGTAGACATCTCTCCTCTTGCAAGAAGAAGCGATGAAAACCCTGAAATAGCTGAACGTTTTGAGTTCTTTGTTGCAGGTGCAGAGTTGGCAAATGGGTTCTCAGAACTGAACGACCCTATTGACCAGTTTAAAAGATTTCAAGCACAAGTAGATGCAAAAGAAGCAACAGGTGATGATGAAGCGATGCACATGGATACCGACTTTGTTAAAGCACTTAGCTACGGTATGACACCAACTGCTGGAGAGGGAATTGGGATTGATAGACTTGTGATGATGCTCACCAACCAACAAACCATTCGTGATGTTCTTCTTTTCCCTGCCATGAGACCAGAAGCACCAAAAGCACCTCTGATTTCAGCTGAAGAAAAATGTAAGAAGTGTGGAAATGAAGTAGCAGAAGAGCTTAAACCTGCTAAAAAAGGTAAAGGGATGTTCTGTATTGATGGGAATGCTTGTAAAAGACGTATTTCAGAACGAACATAAGATATTTTTAAATTAAATTTGATATAAAGACAACAACATATTACATAAAGGACATTTATGAGCTATTCAATGGAAACATTTGACCCAGAAATTTTTGAAGCCATTAACCAAGAGCTAGAGAGACAAACAGACCACTTAGAGATGATTGCTTCTGAGAACTTTACCATTCCAGCTGTTATGGAAGCGATGGGTTCAGTTTTTACCAACAAGTATGCAGAGGGTTACCCTTATAAAAGATATTATGGTGGATGTGAACATGCTGACACTGTAGAACAACTGGCTATAGACAGAGCTTGTGAACTTTTTAACTGTAACTATGCCAATGTACAACCACACTCAGGAAGCCAAGCTAACGGTGCTGTTTATGCAGCTCTTCTTAAAGCTGGTGATAAAATTCTAGGTATGGATCTTTCTCATGGTGGTCACTTGACTCACGGTTCTAAACCATCATTTTCAGGTAAAAACTACCAGAGCTTTACCTATGGTGTAGAGATGGACGGATACATTAACTACGATAGAGTTTTAGATATTGCTAAAATTGTACAGCCTAAAATCATTGTTTGTGGTGCTTCTGCTTATGCTCGCGAGATTGAGTTTAAAAAGTTTAAAGAGATTGCTGACGAAGTTGGAGCTTTACTTCTTGCAGATATCGCTCACATTGCTGGTTTGGTTTGTGCCGATGAACATCCAAGCCCCTTCCCTTATGCAGATGTGGTAACCACAACTACCCATAAAACTCTTGCTGGTCCAAGAGGTGGTATGATTATGTGTAATGATGAAGCCATTGCTAAAAAAATAAATTCAGCTATTTTTCCAGGGCTTCAAGGTGGACCACTGGTTCATGTTATCGCTGCCAAAGCTGTAGGATTTAAATATAACCTAAGTCCTGAGTGGAAAGCCTATGCTAAACAGGTTAAAGCCAATACAAAAGTTCTTGCTGATGTATTGATTAAAAGAGGATTTAACCTTGTAAGTAACGGTACAGACAACCACTTGGTATTGGTTTCATTCTTAGACAAAGGTTTCTCAGGAAAAGATGCTGATGCAGCTTTGGGTGCAGCTGGTATGACCGTTAATAAAAATACCGTTCCAGGTGAAACAAGAAGTCCATTTATAACCTCTGGTATTAGAGTTGGTGCTGCTGCATTGACCAGCCGTGGTATGAAAGAGGCCGAGTTTGAAATCATCGCCAACAAAATGGCTGATGTACTTGAAAATGTAGAAGATACTAAACTTCATGCGACCATCAAAGATGAGATGAAAGAGCTTGCTTCTGCATTTGTTATCTATGATAAAGCCATCTATTAATAAGTATCGTTTCTAATTTTGATAATCACCATAGATGATTTAGAATTTAACAGTGAATATTTTTATATTCAACGTAACTCGATTGTTGAAAAAATTACTTTCAACAATCGTACTTTTTATAGTAAATATGAAAAGTTCCCTACCCCAATAAGCCCCATTCTTCTTGAACAACACTATAAAAATGAACTCATACTTGCCCTTCCTTTGGTTGAAAATAGTATGGTTAACTATCTGGTTATAGAGTATTATCAAGAGGACTGGAACAGCTTCTACTCCTTAATAAAACATCTTTTTAAAACTTTAAATATTCAAGACTATTTTACTTATAAAAATCCCAATAAAGATCTACTTCAAATATTTATAGTTAGAGATCAAACGCCTATTGATATTGCCTATGCTGAAGTTGAAATTTTAGAACATAATTTAAAACTTAAGTCAAATAAAAGCTATAGAATATTTCCAAACAAAAATTCACCTAAAAACTACAATATCATTACACTTCCTTTCAAAATCATATAGTTTTTTGTCCTAAATCGCACTTTTTGTGTTATACTTTGTTTAAAAAAAATGGAGACTGACTTATGGAAGACAAAAACCTACAAGACATAAAGATTGACGATATCGAAAGCAGTAAAAAGACCCCACTTAAAAACATACTAACGCTTTTAGCATTATTGTTTATAATCTTAGTTATCTCTGTTGTCATTACAAAACTTATTCTTAACACCGATGATGGTCATGAGATAGATGGTAATGTTACAACAACTGAAGCTTCTGCACAAACTGAAGAAGGTACAGATGGGAAAGGTAATCTTTTAACTACAGCTGGAGCTGCAATAGCTGGAGCCGGTGCTGCTGTTGTTGCAGGAACACAAAATGCTGCTGCCTCTGCAAAAGATGCTGTGGTTGATACTGCCTCTGCTACTAAAGATGGTGTAAAAAATGCTGCAGGAAATGCTGCCTCAGCTGTTAAAGAAGGTGCAAAAAATGCTGCTTCTGCTGTAACGTTAAAAGAGAGAAACGTAAGTGGTTCAAAAACAAAAGTAACATTAAGAGACCACCAGCCTACTAAAGCAGTTAAAGAGTTGGTTGCTCCAAAAAGTACGAGTACAAAGAAAGATTCTAGCTCAACTAAAAAAGCTACTCCAACTAAAAAGTCAACACCAAGTAAGAGTTCTACTTCAAGTAAAAAGTCTACTGCCAATACTTCAGATAAAGTAATTGCAAAAAAGAGTACTACAGGTTCTATAGGAACAACTGTTAGTAAATTAGCAAATGGTTTCTACATTAAAGTTGGTACCTTCAAAAATACTGAAACAGCTATCAAAAAAGTTAAAAAAACTGGTTTAAATTATAAACTTGTTAAGACAAAAGATGGTAAATTAACAAGAGTTTATATTGGTAAATTTAACAGTAAAAAGTCTGCTCAAGCTAACCTTTCAAAAGCAAAAAATGTTAATGAAGGTGCATTTATTTACGAGGAAAAATAGTATATGATAAAACAACTTCTCTTTGATCAACTAACCCCTGTTTCCATGTATGGAAAAATAAAGGAGCTTTTCAAAGATGAAGTGACCATGCTCTTTGAAAGTGTTGTCAATACACCTGAAGGTAATTATAGTTTTATTACCATTGGAGCCATAGAACGTATTGCATATAAAGAGAATCAAACACTCTACACCGATCAAAAAGGTCTTGTCCAGCAACTGGACAATGACCCTTTTAACTTCTTACAAAACTACTACCAAAACTTAGATCAAGAACATTACCAAAAAATTGCAGATGAAGTTGGATTTTCTTTTGTTGATGGATTTATCGGATTTATCGGTTACGATATGGTAAAAGTTTTTGAACCTACTCTAAAGAAGAGTATGGATGACCTAAAAGATCCTCTTCAAACACCCGATTTAGACTTGGTACGTCCTTCTATTATTTTGGCCTACTCTCATAAAAATTCTATCTTGACCATAATTCAAAATGATGATCAATACGAGACAAAAGTAAAAGAGTTGGAAGCACTTCTAGAAGAGCCTATCTCTCCTCAAAAATTAAAAGCTGCTACGCTTCACGGTGAAGGAACTTTTTCTATTGAAGAGGAGAGATTTAAAGCTCTTGTTGATGAATCTAAAGAGATGATACGCTCAGGTGATGTTTTTCAAATCTTACTGGCAAACCGTTACACACAAAAAGGAGAGATTGATCCTTTGAGTTTTTATAGACTTTTACGCTCTAAAAACCCCTCTCCTTATCTCTTTTTACTTGACTATAAAGCGTTCTCTATTTGTGGCTCTTCACCTGAAGTTATGGTTCGACTCTCTAACGATGAAATTCTACTGCGTCCTATTGCAGGAACAAGAAAACGTGGTAAAAATCCAACTCGTGACAAAGAGCTTGAAGTGGAAATGCTTAATGATCCAAAAGAGTGTGCCGAACACCTTATGCTCATAGACTTGGGTCGAAATGATGTGGGGCGTGTAGCAAAAACAGGTACTGTAAAAGTAACCGATATGATGAGAGTAGAACGATACTCTCATGTTATGCACATGGTTTCAGATGTAGAAGCCACCATTGATGAGAACAAAGATATGTTTGACCTATTCCGTGCAACTTTTACAGCTGGTACCATGACAGGAGCTCCTAAAATTCGTGCTATGGAACTCATTGCTCAGTACGAAGGGTTAAAACGAGGATTCTACTCTGGTTCTGTTGGTTATTTTGCCTTTAATGGTGAAATGGACAGCTCCATTGCCATCCGTACAGCACTCATTAAACCTGACTCCATTACCCTTCAAGCTGGTGCTGGGATTGTTGCTGATTCTATACCAAAACTTGAATACCTAGAAGTTAAAAATAAATTGGGTGCTTTATTGGCTACCATTAAAGATATGGAGAAGTTGTAATGCCACAACTTTTCACCATTTTTGGAAACCCTGTCACTCATTCAAAATCACCACTTATGCACAATTACTCTTTTAAAGGTTTAGGCTATGATGGATGTTATACCCGTTACAAACTGGAAGATGGAACAGCGTTACGTAATAAATTTTTTGACTTAAATATTACAGGTGCAAACATCACTGTACCTCATAAAGAAGAAGCATTTAAAGCCTGTGATGAACTTGACCCTTTTGCACAAAAAGTAGGTGCTGTCAATACCATCGTAAAAAAAGAGGGAAAACTCTATGGGTACAATACCGATGCTCCAGGATTTCTAAAAGCCATCTCAGAGTTTAAATCTGCTAAAAATGTACTCTTTTTAGGTGCAGGTGGAACAGCTCAATCAACCTCTGTCATTTTACGTGATGCTGGATATAATGTTACCTTACTCAACAGAAGTAAAGCCCGTTTAGAGCGTTTTAAAGAAGATGGTTTTACAACCTATACTTTCGATACATTTGAAAAAAAGTGTGAGTATGATTTAATTGTTAACATGACCTCTGCAGGACTTGAAGATGAAAACCTCCCCTGCCCTAAAAATATACTAGAGAGGGTTGTACCCAATGCCATGGCATGTATCGATGTTATCTACGGGAAAGAGACACCTTTTTTAAAGTTTGCTACACAACATAAAAAACCTACCAAAGATGGTAGTGACATGCTTCTCTATCAGGGGATTATTGCTTTTGAGTATTTTACCAATCATCAATTTTCATTTGATGAGATAAAACCTCATATGATAAAAGCATTTAGATAAGATTTAGATACAGTAAAGGAGAATGATATTACCTTGTCCTTATTTTGTATTGTTGCTATCAGCTACAGCTCCTGCATAAAACTCTGGTTCAAAACCTTCACGAAAAAGTTTTGTCATACCACCTGTTAAATTAACAACCTTATAATCAAGCTTGTTACCTAAAAAGTTTGCAATAAGTCTTGTACGACTTCCCGTATTACAAATAATGGCAAACTCTTCATCTTTCTTAATTACTTTGTTAAGTTCTTCTAAAAATGCTTCCGTATCATATCGACTCTGTTCATCGAAAAAAGTAATAAGAGTTGCCTCTCTAATAACACCCATCTGAACCCACTCACCTTCAGTACGTATATCAATGATTTTCATCTTCTTACTGTTTACAAAATCTAATGTTGCTGGGGTATCTGTAACTTCTCCAAAAAGTGTTGAAGCCAAAATCAGTAACCCAAATAATGTTTTTTTCATATTTGTTCATCCTTGTTTTCTATAAAATATATGAAGGCAAATCATAGCCACTAATCGTGAATGATTTGTAAAAAAAATAAAAGAATTTAAAAAATTTGGAAAAAGAGACCAATTAATTGATCTCTTTTTTATATTAATGTAAAAAATGTCTTACTGTTGTAAAATAGAGAGAGATTCCATGTTCATTAGCAGCCTCTATAACTTCATCATCACGAATTGATCCACCTGGTTCGATAATCGCTTTAATACCAGCTGCAGCTGCAGCATCAATCGAGTCACGGAATGGGAAGAATGCTTCTGATGCCATAGCAGCTCCACTTACATCCAAATCCATCTCTTTTGCTTTTTTCAAGGCACATTGCGCAGCGTCTACACGTGAAGTCATCCCCATACCTACAGCAACCATGGCAGACTCTTTAACATAGACCACACAGTTAGATTTTGTCAAACCAGCTACTTTCCATGCAATCTCCAAATCTTTCATCTCTTGCTCTGTTGCTGTCAATTCAGACTTTTTATCTGCATTCTTAACTTCATTTTCACAAATACAATCAGAGTTTTGGTAAACAAACCCTCCATCAACATGTTTGAAGTCATAAGAGTCTTTTGACATAACCAACTTTGTTCCACCCTGAGAAAAGAGTTTAAGACGTTTTTTCTTCTCAAATACTTCTAAGGCTTCTGGTTCAAAATCTGCAGCCATAACCACTTCTAAGAAAATTTCATTCATTTTAAGAGCCAGTTCTTTTGTTACGATACCATTAACAGCCACAACACCACCAAAAGCAGAAACTGGGTCACATCTTAATGCTTCGGTATATGACTCCAGTAAAGTTCCTTTAAGAGCAAAACCACAAGGGTTACCATGCTTAACGATACATACAGCATTTTCATCACCAAAAGAAGAGGCAATCTTTAAAGCACCATTTACATCGTTGACATTGTTAAAAGATGCCTCACCTTTGAGTTGTTGGAAGTTTTTAGAGAAGTGGTTGTCAAACTCATACAAAGCACCTTTTTGGTGTGGGTTCTCACCGTAACGAGTTTGGAATGATTTTTTACCGGTAATAAACTGATACTCACCAAAACCATCATTAAAACGACCGTTCATGTAGTTGGCTATCATACCATCATAAGCTGCTGTGTGTTCAAATGCTTTTATCATCAAATTACGTCTAAACTCTAAATCGTCAGATTTATTTTCAAGTGCTTCTATAACTGAGCTATAATCAGCAGTATCCGTAACGATAAGTACATCATTGAAATTCTTAGCAGCTGAACGAACCATAGTCGGTCCACCAATGTCAATGTTCTCTATAATCTCACCAAACTCTTCAGTTCTTTCAATGGTCTCTTTAAATGGGTAGAGGTTAACACATACCAAGTCTATGCCCTCTACACCAAGCTCTTTGGCTTGTGCCACATGAGCCTCGTCACCACGTTTATGTAAGATTCCACCATGAACATAGGGATTTAAGGTTTTAACACGTCCTTCAAAACACTCTGGAAATTTGGTTACTTCATCGATCTCAATTACTTTAACACCTGACTCAGACAATTTTTTATAGGTTCCACCAGTTGAGATAATCTCCCAACCTTGTTTCTCTAAACCTTGTGCGAATTCTACTACGCCACTCTTATCACTTACACTAAGTAATGCTCTCATATATAGCCCTTAAAAGTTTTTTGGAAATTATAGCGAAATGTGATAAATAGGGAGTTTTTTAAAAAAATTAAGTGGAAAGAAATACATCAAAATAAAATATTTTGATGTATTTAAAAGAGATTAACTAGAGGTCGTTATTGGAGATGTGAGCAAAAATATCTTTAGCTAACTGTTTAGAGGTTTCTTTTTTTGGATGTAGTTTATCCAATGTATTCTCAGGATACCCATCAAGTAATGCAGCATAGCCACTTACAAAAGGTAAATTTAACTCATCTTTTAAATCTTCATAAATAGTATTAAGTTGTTCTGAATTTGGAGTGTGTTTATAATATGGTACAGGACTAACTAAAAGTATTTTTACACCTGTAGTTTTCAATACTTCTATTGACGTTTCTATATCTTCTTTTACACTATTTATTCTTCCATTAAGTGCATCATTAATACCCATTGAAAACTCAACGATAGTATGTTTTGGATTTCCTGCTCTTATTTGAGATAAAGTATCATCAAGAGTAAATGAATCTCCACCACTTTGAACTGTTACATTACCATCTAACCAATTATCTACCCTTTGTCCCTCCATAGAAGAGTGTTTAAAAATAATATTTTCATTTAATGAATCTCTATAATAACCTGTATCTGAGTTTCGACTATTAATTAAAACATCATTTGTTCCCTCATAGTATCTTGTCGAATCACCAACAACAATATAGGTTACATCATTAATTTCTCCACTTGCAGCCTTCTCAAAAAGTTCTGTAATGGTTAAAGCTTCAACAACAAGAGATTGCCTACTCTCAGCAACATTTCCAGCTCTGTCTTGAGCTCTATAGGTAATGGTATATGTTCCAGGAGGTGTCGAAGCATTAACCGTATCACCTCCAAAAGTCACACTTACTGTTACATCTCCATCTCTAGTATCTGAAGCTGTTGCTGTTGCAGTAAAAGATGAACCCTCCTTAATGGTCGTAGGGGTTGTAATGGTAATCACTGGAGGAGTTGTATCATCAACAACCTTAATTGTTCTGGTAGCAGTAGCCCTATTACCTGAACTGTCTGTAGCAGTGTAAGTAATGGTATAGGTTCCCAAAGTAGATACATTCACGCTACCACTTGTGCTTACATTTGTATTTCCATCTTTATTATCTAGGGCAGTTGCACCCAATTCACTATAGTTATTACCTAATAACAGAAGTATTGTTGCTTCACCTTTTAAACTAATAACAGGAGGAGTGGTATCCACTAAAGTTAGAGTCAGACTGTTCAATTCATCTAAACTGTCTACATCTGTAGCTTCAGAAGCTGCAACCAAAGTATTTAACTCATCAATATCTACTGCTGAGATATTCTCTACACCTGCATTGATATAATCTTCTTTAATTGGTTCTGGATTACTACTATCTTCAGCATAAGATGAAATTTTTTCTACTGCTGCTCTCTGTACATCTGGATTAATAGCTGGTGTACTATCTCCACCTCCACAAGCTGTTAACATAAATAATACGATTGCTAAAAGCAACAATTTACTAGATTTAAACGCCATCAATAATCTCCTTTTGATTAGAATAAGTTTTTTTATTAGCTTAGATATTTTAGAATATTATTTTAACATATTATTTTATATAAAATCTAAAACCTCACAATTAAATTTATAATAAAGTAAAATTGTAGTAATATCACACTATATAGTTTATTAATATTATTATTTGTTAAAACAAAGGAGATAAAATGAATCTAATCAAAAAGACCCTATTTGTTGTTGTCTTAGTTCAACTATTGATATTTGTATACATGAAAATCTTTCATGAAAAGAGCAAAGAGACACTTATCTCCGAACCAATTGTAAATATTACTCCTCTTAAAACTGAAAATCCTACCATTAACAAAGAATATGTAAATAGCATTGTAAACTCAACGATAAGCAATCTATTAGAAAAACATCGAATTGAAAAACAGAAAATTGTAAAACAAAAAGTTATTCTTCCGAAAAAGAGTAAAATAAAAACCAAGTGTTATGCTAAAAAATCTCCTAAAAAAACCCTATTAAAAAAGATATATAGCTCAAATTCAAAAGTAGAAAAATATGCTAAAAAACTTTTAGGAAAGAAGTATGTATGGGGTGCAACGGGACCTAAAACATTCGATTGTTCAGGATTTACACAAAAAGTTTATAGACAAAGTGCTGGAATCAGACTGCCTCGTGTTTCAAGAGAACAAGCAAAAGTAGGAAAATATATTAAATACTGTAACCTCAAACAAGGAGACATGGTCTTTTTTGATACCACAAAAGAGAAGTTAGGAAAAGTCAACCATGTAGGTATTTACTTAAAAAATGGTAACTTTATTCATGCCAGTTCTGGAGGGAAAAAGGTAATGATTACAAACTTTAATAAAAAAAGGTTTTATAAAAACCGTTTCTTGTGGGGAAGAAGAGTGCTTAATGACAACAGTAATGTTGCGACACTCATCCATAAAAAAAGTAAAGAAAAGTCTTAAGTCTCTTCACCAGCTTTGGGACAAGAGAAGTAATATTACTCTGATATATAGAAATAAAAATTAAAGATTATTATTAGCTATCTGCATAAAAATGTTATCAACCAATACCTTTGAAGCATTTTCATTTGGATGTAAAGCATCACCAATCGTATTATTAGGGTAATTAGCTAACAATGCATTGTATCCACTAACAAAGGGTAAGTTTAACTCTCCTTCACTTTCTAACTCTTGATATATATCATTTAATAGATAAGAAGTCTCACTATAGTTAAAATATGGTACTGGACTTACTAAAAGTATTTTTGCACCTGTAGCTTGTAATGCTATTATTGATTTTCTAATATCATCTTTAAGACTCTCTTTGGTGACTCTATTATTAAAAAGAAAATCATTGATACCCATTGAAAACTCAACGATAGTATGTTTTGGATTAGCATTATTTATTTTAGATAAAGTATCTGAAATTAAAAATTTATTCCCATCTCTATTTTCATCACCAAGCCAAAAATCAACACGTTGACCAGCCATAGATGTATGTTGAAAATAAATATTTTTATTTGATAACAACTCAGGATAATGAGTATCAATAAGAACTGTATTTGTACCTAGATAATTTCGAGTAGAATCACCAACAACAATATATGTTACATCATTAATCTCTCCATTCATAGACTTTTCAAATAAATCCGAAATTGTTAAAGCTGTAACTGCAATAGGTTGAATTATTTCAGCACTATTGCCTGCCGTATCAACAGCTGTATAAATAACATCATATGTACCAATCATAGAAGTATCAACCTTACTCGTATCAATAGTAACAGCTACCGTTCCATCTTTTGTATCAAAAGCTGTTGCTGTTGGAGTAAATGTTGCTTCCTCTGTAAGTGTAGTTGGTGAACTAATTGTAATAACTGGAGGCGTTAAATCTTCTACAACCTTTACCGTTCTACTCGCCGTAGCAAAATTAGAAGAACTGTCTGTAGCACTATACGTAACCGTATATGTTCCTATTTTAGAATTAATTACAGTACTTTTGTCTGTAACTACATCAATAATCCCATCTTTATCATCTTTTGCTGTTGCACCTAAGTCACTGTATACTTTGTTTAAAATAATGGTTATCGTTGCTTCACCATTTAAGCTAATAATTGGAGGAGTGGTATCTATTAAAGTTAAAGTCAAACTGTTTAATTCATCTAAACTGTCTACATCTGTAGCTTCAGAAGCTGCGACTAAAGCATTCAATTCATCTATATCTACAGCTGATATATTCTCTACACCTGCATTAATATAATCTTCCTTAATTGGTTCTGGATTACTATCATCTTCAGCATAAGATGAAATTTTTTCTACTGCTACTTTCTCTACATCCAGATCAATAGCTGCTGTACTCTCTACACTTCCACAAGCTGTTAACATCAATAATACGATTGTTAAAAGTAACAATTTACTAAACTTAAACACCATAATAATCTCCTTTTGTATAAAATAAGTTTTTTTATTTAAAATTTTATTTAATATTTTAAAATTTTATTTAACATATTATATAACAATAGAATTTATAATAAAGTAAAACTATAACAATATCATGAAATAAAGTTTATTTATATTGATTTTAAGAGAGCAGATGATTTTAATAGAAAAATATGCTAAAAAGTTTTTAGGAAATACAGAAGTCTTAAACCTCTTCTCCATCATAATAGAACTCTTCTAAGCCATCTAAAAATGCCATTAACAATTCATCGGAACAGACTTTGAAGTTTTTTCCACCCTCTTTACGGAAGAGAGAACCTATTTGTCGTTTTGTAATATTTACTTCTGCTAAAGCGAACAAAATAATTAATTCAGCCTCTTTAAGTTCCATCGCTACACGAAGTTTTTTTAAGATTAAATTGTTGGTCAACTCAAAAACTTCACCATCAATTAAAGGAGTAGAAGGCTCTCCTCTTTTTAAAATGATCAATCCATCTAAAAAAAGTCCCAACTCTTCATAAGTAGCTTCTTCATACCCTTCATCTTGATGACGTTTGAGAATACTCTCTAATCGCTCTACACCCATTTTATGCTCTACTAAATCATAAGCTTTTAATATACTTTCATTATCTAGTGAAAGTGCTGTTTTTATTTTAAATAATATATCATTTATTTTCATTGATATGTTTTCCCCATTTAAATTTATTTTTATACCAACCATTCATGTCAGATATGGTCACAGAAAATGCTTTTCCTGAACTGGCATGAATAAATTTTGCATTACCCAGATAAATACCTGAGTGATTGACATGACCTTTTAGTGAAGTATCAAAAAAGACCATATCACCCACGCTTAACTGCTCTTGTGAAAGTTTTTTACCTCCGATTTGAGATTGATCCAATGAAGTACGAGGAATCAAAATACCCAAACTCTTATGTACAGCATAGACAAAGCCCGAACAGTCAAAACTACTCGGTCCCGTTGCAGCATACTTATAGGGTTTCCCCAGATGTTTTTGAGCCTCTATTGCAAACTTATTTGTAGAGTGAACAGAAGAAACCATACTGTTTGGTTTTTCTGTGCACCCTATTGAAATAAATAGCAAAAATCCTAAAAAGATGGCTCTCTTTATCATGACCTAGAAGTACTCATTCATAATCTGAGGAAACAATTTAATGGTCTTCTCTGCTTTTGCTATTTTTGCATTAAAAATATCTGCAGAGTGAGGGAAAGTTTCTGCCAACTCCTCGTAAATTGCCATTTTCTCTCTCATATGATCAGCCAATGCATCTAAAACCAACTGCATACGCTCTTGACTGACTGCAAACTTCATGAGCAGTTCAAACATACGTTTTCTTGGGTGAATGGACATGGAGTCACCTGCAGCATCTGCAATATCTTTAATGTCCCAACGAGAAAGGTAAATTCCAGAAACATGAGGTGCAATCAGTTTTGCATAAAGTGCTTCTGTATAAGAGGGATAGTCTCTTAAATCTGCCTCCTCTTCAGTTTCACAAGAACCATCAGAACAGAATGCTCCACTATCTTTTAATGCCTCAAATTCAGCTCGTAAATCATCTATATCATTCATACTATTTTTCCTTTTTTGCGCTATGTATCATACCAGTGTTGGAATCAAATCCATATCTATTTTTGCACCATACCATTTATTGGCTAAAAGCATCATCTTTATGGCTAACTCCATATCAGCATCTACATATTCAGGGTTTTTAACAAGCTTCGCAACATCTTCATTCAGAGAGTATCCATGAAATTTTTTCATCTATAATTTCAATATAATCAACAGCGTTATTGCTCACAGCACCTTTGTTCATAACATCACAATAGAGTACAGCACCCTCTCTAAACTCTGATTCAAAAATCATCTTGTCCACTTTTGAAAAAGCAACACTGTCCAGCGTAGTATCAAAATGTTCATCTTTAATATTTAACGCAATGGCTGTTGCATTAATCCCATTGGCTTTGAGAATAGCATTAAAATACTTTCTACATTTTCCTGTTTGTGCATTGTATCCCAAAATGGTACAAAGCTTTGTATTTGGTTCTATCTCTTCTGGTTTCATATGAATGTTCTCCTTTCATTTAAGCAAAGCTCGCATGAAATTCCTCTCACTAAAGCTTCACCTATCGGTTCAGTAATCTTAATTACAAATATATGCGTATTCATAGAAATTAAAAATCCATCTTTTTCGCA
>LBBO01000004.1_pt27 | contig 21253 bp, 26 predicted proteins | sample 329191 | NCBI WGS metagenome assembly LBBO01 (sample SAMN03174413, study PRJNA266758) | hydrothermal vent metagenome | biome: marine hydrothermal vent; feature: marine hydrothermal vent chimney; material: microbial mat material; isolation source: microbial mat from marine hydrothermal vent chimney...
GAATAAAAATATGATAGTTTTTCGTTGGCTAAAGCCAACCCTACAAGTATCAAACATTAATAAAGTTCGCAACGTGTAGGGTGGGCTTCAGCCCACGTTTCACACCATAGGAGTTCCCTATGAATTACAAACCATATCCAAAATACAAAGAGAGTGGCGTTGCTTGGTTGGGGGAGGTTCCTGAGGGGTGGGAGATTAAGAGATTGAAATATATTGCAAAAGTTAATCTTAGTAATGTTGATAAAAAAAAGTTTTACTTTGTAATTATACAGATGTTTATTATAACGATTTTATTACTTCTGATATGTTATTTATGAAAGCAATGGCAAAAGATGAACAAATTAAAAAATTTGCTTTAAAAGCTGGTGATGTAATTATTACAAAAGATTCAGAAGGAGCAGAAGATATAGCTATATCGACGTATGTTCCCAAAACATTAAAGGGTGTTAAGTACTTATTTGTGGGTATCATTTAGCCCAAATAAAACCTTTGAATATTAATGGAAATTATCTTTTTAGAGCATTTAACTCTAGTGGAATAGATGACCAATTTAAAATATCAGCAAATGGGATAACTCGATATGCTGTAGGAAAAGATGCAATTTCTAATGCTTTTTTTCCTGTTCCCCCACTAAAAGAACAAATCCAAATCGCAACCTACCTAGACAAAAAAACAAAAACCATCGACACCCTCATAAGCAAACAGCAAACGCTTATAGAGCTACTAAAAGAGAAACGACAAGCACTCGTTGATAAAGCTATTAATGAATCAGATATTAAAGAAGTGAGATTAGACAGAGTTATTACTCAAATCTATAGACCTATGCATAGAGATAAAAATAAAATTTATACAACTTTAGGTTTATACAATAGAGGTCGTGGACTTTTTCATAGAGACCCAAAAGAAGAAGAGGAGTTAGGTCAATCTGATTTTTACTAGGTCAAAGATGGAGACTTAATATTGAGTGGACAATTTGCTTGGGAAGGAGCAATTGCATTAGCTAAAAAAGATGAAAATACTTCTATTGTTTCCCATAGGTTTCCTATTGTTCGTGGTAAAAAAGATATTTTAAACACAGAGTATTTATGGGCTTTTTTTACTACTCAAATGGGAGATTTTGTATTGAATGAACACTATTAAAAGAAAAAATTCCACTTCCATCTATGAAAGCACAAATAAAAGTAGCTAAAGTTGTTCAAATTGAACAGTTGTTACATGTAAAGATAAAAAAGGAAATTAAACTCCTCAAAGAACGCCGTACGGCTCTTGTTTCTGCTGTGGTTACTGGGAAAGTAGATGTTCGAGGTGAGTAATGATAAAAGATGCTTTTTTGATTTAAATATTTTACAGATATTATGTTAAAATTCTCAAAAGGTAAAAAATGAAACAAATAAAAATATCTAATATAGAAGAATTTATATCACTTTTTCAAAATAATAATACTGATTTTCAAAATATCTCTTGGGTAGAACCAATTTTTATTGGTATGTTAAGAGCGTATCAAAAAGATGCAAGAGTTGATATTCAAACCAACAATAGCTATATTAGAAATATGATGTTGCAAAAATATACACCAAATAGCACCTTTAGTCCTATTGAGAATATAGAAAATAGTCGAATGGGTTTAGAAAAAATATCGACTCACCTAACAAATATTATGCTTCAAAACTTTACTTCTTTAAATGAAAAAGACATTAGAGATTTAAATCATTATTTACAATATCTATTTTTAGAACTTATGAACAATGTTGCTGACCATGCTCACTCTCCAGTAGGTGGGTATACAATGGCTCAATATTACCCAAATGAGAAAAAAATACAGTTTGTAGTAGCTGATAGAGGAGTGGCTTTTTTAAAAAATATAGAATTAAACTTTAGTGACATTAAGAATGAAGAAGATGCAATATATAAGGCATTAAAAAAAGGTGTTACCTCCACTCAACAAAAGATGTACAATCAACCTAAAAATGCAGGTTTTGGACTATATGCAATGTTTGAAATTTTAAAAATGACAGGTGGAAGTTTTGTTATTATCTCGAATGATACTCTTGTTAGATATAAAGATGGGAAATATACAACAAAAAAATTATTGACTTCTTGGAAAGGAGTGGTTGTCTCATTTGAGTTTTTTGAAGCCAATATTAATTATGATATGGATTATTTTAAGAGGAATTTCCTATGGAAGATAGATGAAGACGATGATGACTTTTTTTAAGCCACCCTCTCTTTTGAGTATTTGATAACAAAATTAATTGTATCTTTTATTCCTTGAGTTTCATTTACAAGTAAAACCTTACCTCTAATATACTCCATACCAAAAGCTCTAATAAAAATTCCAAAAAACTCATCTATAAACGATTGAGTTACTTGCTCTATACCAACAAAATCAAGGGTAACACTTTGACCTTTGTCAAGCTCTTTTTTCATTTGTTTTCTAATAACTTCTCCAGCACCTCTTGAGCCAACAAACTCAAAACCACCAGTTTCATTTTTAATATTTATAACCATCGTTTACCTCCTCTATAGTTTAAGACTAACAAGTAATTGTTATAGGTTTATAAATTTCATTATAAATTATCATTAATAATTTAATACTGAAATTATCATTTTGCATGAATATATACATGCTTTTTCTAAGAAATACACATAATAAAATTATTAATTGTTTAAAAATATTTTTTTATGTTATTAAAAAAGCTTGAAATAAATTATTTTATTGAATTATAACTGTTTTATAGTAAACTATAAGAAGAGAAAGAAAAGGGGAGAAGCATGAGCCAACACAAAGAAATAGTATTTGAAGACGAAGTAATAGAACTCTTAAAAGCCAATGGCTATGTAGAGGGAACATCAAAAAACTATGACAAAGCCTTGGCTCTCTACTCTGATGACTTAATAAACTATATAAAAACAACTTCACCTAAAGCCTATGAGAAGATGAGCAAAATGAATGGAGCTAAGGTTGATGAGGTGATTTGTCAGCGTGTGGGAAAACAGCTTGATGCTCATGGTTCGTTGCACTTTTTACGGCATGACATGAAAGAAAAAGGGGCGAAGTTTGGGCTTTGTCAGTTTAAACCTGAGTTGACGAATGATGATGTTCAAGTGAAGTACGATGCCAATGTATTGCGTGTGGTGCGTCAGCTTTACTACTCTTCTAAAAATACGAACTCCATAGACTTGGTGTTGTTTTTAAATGGAATCCCGATAGCGACCATAGAGCTAAAGTCGGACTTTACCCAAGCTGTTGAAGTGGCAAAGAGTCAGTGCAAAAGTGACCGAAGAAGTATTGAGTGAAGAGAGAGTTTTAAAGGGACTGGCAAAAGTACTTTATCGGATGTTGAAAGAAGATAGCTCTAAACAATATGCAGTGAATAACAGTTACGGTGTAGAGATGGTTGCCGAGTCTAATGGTGAGTATGGAAAAAATTAGATAAAATACACAAAATATTTTTTTCGTTCCAAGCTCCAGCTTGGGAACGAGCTTCTTAGGATAATTATGAAACAAATACTACTAGCCCACTCCCCCGATGCTGATGATATATTTATGTACTTTGCCATTAAGTTTGGTTGGGTTGATGTGAAAGATTATGAGTTTACTAATATAGGTTTGGACATAGAAACACTAAATAAAGAGGCAATTAAAGGTACTTATGATGTAAGTGCGATAAGCTTTGGAATGTACCCTATGATAAAAGATGAGTATGCCATGCTTAGAACGGCTGTTAGTTTTGGCGATGGTTATGGTCCTAAATTAATTCGTCGTAAAGATAAAAAACTCAAACGAAATTTTAGAGTAGCACTCTCTGGTGAATATACCACCAATGCCATGCTGTTTAAAATCTACTACCCCGATGCCCGACCTGTCTACATGGATTTTTTAGAGATAGAGATGGCTGTGGTCAACGGTGAGGTTGATGCTGGAGTACTTATTCATGAATCTATTTTAGATTATGATAAGAGTTTAGAAGTCGAAAAAGAGCTTTGGGATATTTGGGTAGAACTAGCAGGAGAAGGGCTTCCTTTACCTCTTGGTGGTATGGCGATTAGGCGTTCACTTCCACTTAACCGTGCTATTGATATAGAAAATATTTTGATAGATGGTGTAAAAGTTGCCAATTCTAAAAAAGAGGAACTTTGTAAGAAACTTGAAGATGAGAACTTGGTACGAATCTCGAATGAGATGTTGACAAAATATTTGGATATGTATGCTTCTGATGAGTCGGTGGAGTTGTCAGAACTACAACTAAAAGCCTTGGACAAGCTCTATGAAATTGGGTTTGAGAAAGGGATGTTTTCTGAACCTATGAAGACGGAAGATTATCTGATTCCTCGTGAATATGAGGCTTTACGGAACAGTTAGATTTATACTAAGGAAAATAAAAAATGAGTAAACCAACAGATATAAATATAGCAAAATATTTTGATGTATCGACAGCAACATTAAGAAATTGGAAAAAAGGTAGCATTGAGAAGCAACGATGTTATCAAGCACTTAAAGAGTTTTTTGTAAAAAAAAATTCACATGAGAGTAGTTTATAGATTTTTTTATACTTTGGTGGAGAATAACGGGATCGAACCGATGACCTCTTCGCTGCCAGCGAAGCGCTCTCCCAGCTGAGCTAATTCCCCACAATTTGTGGAGGCGTATTATAACCAATATATAGTGAGGAGTAAAGGGTGTTTTTTAAAATTATAGATTTTTCTAAATTTTCAAGTATAAAAGTAGGGGTTCCTATTGAGGTTCTTATGTTAGAACGTGACGATGCGTTTCCAAAAGATAGAATAATAATTGGACATGCCAATAACTTGTTGGTCTCTTCCACTCCACCACTTCTGATGATGCTCTCTAAAGATTTTTCTTTTATGGAGTTAGAAGATGAGGTTTTAACCATTGGCTGTGCGACACCGACAGGGAAGATTCTCTCTTTTGCTAAAAAGAATGACTTGGCAGGATTTGAGTTTGTATCAAAACTTCCTGGTTCACTAGGTGGTATGATAGCCATGAATGCAGGTGTAAAGTCTTATGAGGTTTTTAACATACTTGATGCTGTTAAGATAGATGGTATTTGGGTAGAAAAAAAAGATATCGAGTATGGTTACCGTTTTGCAAACTTGGGTGGGGTAGCTACAGAGGTACGATTTAAAGTAAAAAAAGGTTTTGATAAAGCATTGCTTGATGAACTCATTAATCTTCGTTCCAACCAGCCTAAAACAGCAAGTGCAGGTTCTGCATTTAAAAATCCAGAAGGTGATTATGCTGGACGACTTATAGAAAAGGTGGGATTAAAAGGTTGTTCAAAAGGTGCCATGCAGTGGAGTGAGGTTCATGCGAACTTTTTGGTTAATCATGGTGGTGGAACTTTTGAAGATGCAAAATACTTGATAGATTTGGTAAAAGAGAAGGTGTTTGAGAAGTTTTTTATTTTATTGAAAGAGGAAGTGCAAATATTATAAATAGGTGAAAAGTATGGACTCTTGAATAACTCTTTGTCCATATTTGGTATGTGCATGGTCAGATTTATAATCTTTAGTGGCTTCAATGAAGCTTCTTGAAGCTTTTAGGAGATGTATGATTTCTTTTCTTTCATTAAGTTTAGGCATCTTTTTCATATCTTTTGTATAGTTGTTTTTATTTGTCCGTGCCATATTAAATTTTATTTTTAGGAGTTGATAGGAAATTTCAGCTTTAAATTCATCCTTTTTACTTAGTTCTAATGCACTAGTGTAAGCACTAAAAGCTTTTTTTAAATGGCTTGTTGGAGGAATGGCATCTTTATAAATATCTTCATTATGAAAAAAGACAGAACTTAGAGGAAAGTTACCAAACCAGCTTTTGTTGTAGAGTCCATTTCCGTAAAGATAATAATTTCTAGCTGTAGCAGTTTTTTCCTCTTTTAATCTCTCTTCTAATCTTGACATGGTTTCAGCAAATTTTCTTGTATTGGAACTTTTTTTAAATTTTCTTTTATTATTAATATCTATACTGCTGCTAAAAGGGTTATATTCATTATAAAGATTGGTTCTAGGTGCCTGTCTAATGTATGACCGTGCTTCAGAAAAGTTGTTACCTTGCATATAGAGTGTTGTTAAAATTTTGGCAACATCGTTACGTTTTAAAGCTTTCATGGTGGCGTTAAAGACTCGCTCTTCAAAAAAAGAACGTTTCTCTTTCATTATATATTGATGAAAAGTTTCTGCATCTTTAAAGTTAAGCGTTTGAAGTATCTCCTTTCTTGTTATACTGCTTCTTTGAGAAAAAAGTCTATTGAAGTCAAACTCTATACGCTCTTTATCGTAAAAAGGTGAGAGTTGTAGTGCTGTGAGTCGTAAAATATACTCTTTTTGCTTTTTTGGTAGCCCTATAAGTAGAAGGATGAGCTTCTTATGAAGCGTCTCTTGGTCTGTTAAAGAGATGCTGTTAAGTTGATTTAGACTGTCTATGTAGCTAAGTAGTTGAATATAAGGTCGTTGACTTTTATTTCCTAAATCATATAATTTTTTTACACTCTGATGTTCCAATCTTTTCATATCGAGTGTTTCTATGTAAAGTTTAGAATAGAGTGTATAGAAAGAGGGTTCCTTTATGGACTTTAATATCCTAATAAAATAACTTTTTTCTAAGTTGAATAGCTTCTTCTTTTTATTAATATCTTCACTGTTGTTTTTCTCTTTTATAGAGATATTAAAATGTTGATGTTGAAAATTTTGCATAAGTTTATAGTTTAGGTAGTGGAACTCTTTTGATTTGGGAGCAGTTTTAGCAAGAGAGTGAAACTCTAAAAGAGCTTTTTTGGTGCTTATGGTATCTTGAGTACGGTTTTGGTCTAGGTTAATTATAAATGGTTGTAAAAAGTCATAATAATCATTGTGTTGAGGAGAACCCATACTGCTACTGATATATAAGCTTAAAAGGATAATCCATCGCATTTTATCCCCAGTCTTGGTTTTTACTTTTATGTTTATGTTTGTCTTTTTTGTAAGAAGCACCATTTTTTAGTTTTTGAAGACGATTTAAAATGGTCATATTGGCTACCCGTATATCATCAAATTTAAATTCATGTTGGCATTCATTATAGAGTTTTTCAATATACTCTTTGAGTTGATAATGGTATTCAGAGTCCAAGCGAATCTCAACGAGTTCATCAAGTTTTTTTTTCAGCTCTTCAAATTTTTGTAGAAACTGCTCTTGTGTTGTTTTTTCGTCTCGAAACATTTTAAAGAGATTTTTTGTTAATTTTTCAAGAAAACCAATATAACGTTGACGTTGATATTTTTCTATCTGTTTGGGTGTGTATTTCATTAAAAGTATTATAGCGAAAAATTAAGAAGAATAAAAAGAAGAGGTCTACTCCTCATCAAATGAGAGGAGTAAGGTAGAGAGTATTACGACTATTTAGCAGCTTTTGCAGCAGCAAGAACAGCATCGTAATCTGGTTCAGATGTAATTTCTGGAACAACTTGCTTATAAGCAACTTTTCCGTCTGTACCAATTACGAAAATAGCTCTACATGTTACACCAGCCAAAGGACCGTCTGCAAGAAGCATTCCGTATGCATTTGAGAAATCTTTGTTTCTAAAATCTGAACATACAGAGATGTTATCAATACCAGCTGTTGAACAGAAGTTCGCTGCCGAGAAAGGTAAATCCATAGATACTGTTTTAACGTTAACGTTTTCTAAAGAGGCTACCTCTGTGTTAAATCTTCTTGTCTCTGCATCACAAACACCTGTATCTAATGAAGGTACTACAATTACAAGTTGAACTTGATCTTGAGCTCCACCAACTTTTTCATCTTGAAGCATTGGGTTACAATTTACTACTGTTACTTCTGGTGCTGTATCACCTACATTGATTTCTGTTCCTGCTAGATTACATACGATGTCATTTTTAAATGTTACTGTTGCCATTTTTATTCCTTATATTTTTGTTTATAAAAGCATTATAGATTAAATAGGATAAATTTACTCTTAATTATAATATTTTTTTATAGAAGAGTTTTTGTGTAGAGATACTTCTCATATGGCATCATTTTAATGATAAATATGTTAATATCTATTTTAACATAATAAAATAATATACTACATTTCATAATATTAATAAATATAAAAAAATTAAATACAATATAAAGAGAGCAAAATGAAAAAGAAAATTGCCATCATCTCCAATGTATCATGGAACCTCTATAACTTTAGACTCTCACTTATGAAAGCCATGCAAAATGCAGGCTATGAAGTTATTGCCATTGCTCCCTATGATGAGTACAGTCAAAAAATTATAGATGCAGGGTTTGAATTTCACGATGTGAAGTTAAACTCTCAAGGAATTAACCCTTTTGAGGACATGAGAACAACCATGAACTTCTATAAACTTTTTAAAGAGATATCTCCTGATTTTATTTGTCAGTATACCATAAAGCCAAATATTTATGGGTCGTTGGTCGCAAGAATGTTAAATATTAAGATGATTAATAATATAGCAGGTTTGGGGACACTCTTTATTAAGCAAGGTCCCATTACGAGTATTGCGAAGCTTTTGTATAAAGCCTCACAGCATAAAGCTGATAAAGTTTTTTTTCAGAACAGAGATGACTTTGAATTTTTTACCAATGAAGGCTTAGTGAATAGGGCAAGATGTGATATTTTACCCGGATCTGGGGTCGACACACAACGTTTTAGACCACAAATAAAAGCCAAAAGTGATGTGATTCGTTTTTTACATATCTCTCGAATGATTTGGGAAAAAGGTATTGGTGAGTATGTTGAAGCAGCCCGTGTTATAAAAGAGAAGTATCCCAATGTAGAGTTTTGTCTCTTAGGATTTTTAGATGTAGAGAATCCTGGTGCTATCTCAAGAGATCAAATGAGAGAGTGGGTTAAAGAGGGTGATATCAACTATTTGGGTGTTAGTGATAATGTAGATGAAGTCATTTTAACAGCAGATTGTGTGGTATTGCCTTCTTATTACAGAGAAGGAACTCCTAAGACGTTATTAGAGAGTGCCAGTTCTGCCAAACCGATTATTACTACAGACAGTGTTGGTTGTAGAGATGTGGTAGACCATGGTGTGAATGGCTATCTATGTGAGCCCCGTTCAGTAAAAGATTTAATAGAGAAGATCGAGATGTTTTTAAACTTAAGCTCTGAAGAGAAATTAGAGATGGGTAGAAAAAGTAGAGAGAAAGTAGAGAATGCATTTGATGAAAAAATAGTGATTGATAAGTATTTAGAAGCCTTAGAGATAACGTAGCTTTACTCTCCTTTTCTTTAACTGTTTCAAGTAAAGATTTTTGATTATTTTTTACTTTGGCTACAAAGAGAGAATTACTCTCTTGTATCTCATTTAGTGTTGGAATTAGCTAAATTTTCGTAGGTTTATTTATTATAAAAAGTTTTAAACCATTGTATGAAATTTTCTACGCCTTCTTCTAAAGGTGTAAACGGTTTGTACTGAAAGTCACGTGTAAGAGCAGAAGTATCAGCATAAGTTGATTCTACATCTCCAGCTTGAATTTCCATAAAGTTTTTTTCAGCAATCATTCCAATAGAGGTTTCTATGTTTGAAATAAACTCCATAAGGTTAACAGGAGCATTGTTTCCTATATTGTAAATCTTGTAAGGTGCTGAAGAGCTGTTCGGTTCAGGAGTATTTGCATTCCACTTTTCATTACTTTTTGCTGGATTATCAATAACTTTAATGATACCATCAACAATATCATCAATATAGGTAAAGTCACGGCTCATGTTGCCATGGTTAAAAACTTTTATGGCTCGATTATTTAAAATAGCATCAGCAAATAAGAAAGGTGCCATATCAGGTCGTCCCCATGGACCATAAACCGTAAAAAATCGTAGACCTGTCGTAGAAATATTATAGAGATGACTGTAGGTATGTGCCATCATTTCATTGGACTTTTTAGTTGCAGCATAGAGACTAACAGGGTGGTCAGTATGGTCTGTTGTTTTGAAAGGTTGTGATTTATTGAGACCATAGACACTTGAACTACTAGCATAAGATAAATTTTTTACATTATTATGTCTACACGCTTCTAAAATATTCATAAATCCCACAACATTAGAGTTGATATAGGCATGAGGGTTTTCAATGGAGTAACGAACACCAGCTTGTGCAGCTAGATTACAGACAGCATCAAACTTCTCTGTTTCAAAGAGCTTATTAATGGTTAGCGAATCGGCTAGGTCAGCTTTGATAAATTGATGTTGACTGTTTGAGGATTGTGTCAGCTCGTTCTCTTTAATATCATTTTTTTCAATTCCAAGCTCTGCCAATCGTGCATATTTAAGATTGACATCGTAGTAATCGTTGATATTGTCTAAGCCAACAACTTCATCTCCTCTCTCAAGAAGCTTCTTTGCTAAATGAAAGCCAATAAATCCAGCTGTACCCGTGATAAGTATTTTCATTATACTCCTCGTTTTCCAAGAACCACTTCAATAGTTTTGAAAATAACTTTAATCTCTTTCCATAGTGACCAGTTGTTGATATATTCCATATCAAATTTAAGTTTCTCTTTTGCATCTTCCACATCACGTCCATAAGGGTAACAAACTTGTGCAAGTCCTGTAATTCCAGGAGCAACAAGATGTCGGTCATGGTAGTTTGGAATAATATTTTCATAATCTTTTACAAGTATGTCCCACTCTGCTCTAGGACCAATAAGGTGCATTTCACCTTTAATTATATTGAGTAACTGTGGAAGTTCATCAATACGCATTTTTCTCATGGTATTACCAAAAGGAAAGATTCGAGAGTCATTCTCTTGAGTATATGGGTTGAAGTGACTATCTTCATGCATACTTCTAAATTTATAACAGGTAAATGCTTTACCATTTAATCCAATACGTGACTGAGTAAAGAAGATAGCCCCTGGCGACTCTTTTTTAATACGACGTAGACTGTAAAGGATAACAGGTACAGAGAGCAAAAGAAGTGATCCCCCTACAACAATATCAACAACTCTTTTTTGAAAGTATTGAAATTTTGTGTAGCCTCTTGGTTTTTGGTTCATGTTTTTATTTATAGTATTTTTCATAGCAAGCTCATTTTTGTTAGATAGGTTTAGAGGGTGATTATATTTTTGGATAGATAAAGTCATTGTTATGCTCCTAAAGAAGTTTTTTTTGGTATTTCCTGTTCTTCTAATAACATTCTAGCAAAAATTAAATTAAATTAAATTTAAACAGAAAAAAACAAATTAATTTTTCTTCTTAGTTAGTCTGAAAAATTAAGGTAAATTAATAATAATGTGTTAAAATGTTATATAAAGTTATTGATTGGAGGCTCTTAGTGTTTGTAAATTTGAAAAGAAATCTTTTAGGATAAAATGCCCAATATTAAAATAAAAAATATTTCAATGTAATGGTCTTCATTCTTTTGGCTTTAGATGTCGCTACCGTTACATACTTTACAAAACCACTACTTTTTCTTCTGCTCTATATCTACTATGTGGCACGAAAAAGCAGTGAAAATTTAAATTTACAAAGAGAATAATAATGTTTGCAAAATATATAATACGATTAGATGATGCTTGTCCTACCATGAATAGAAAAAATTGGGATAGAATGGAAAAACTGTTGGATAATTATAAAATTAAACCCATTGTGGCTGTGGTTCCTGATAATCAAGATAAGAAGTTAATGGTTGATGAGGCTGATAAAGATTTTTGGAATAAAGTTAAAAATTGGCAAATCAAAGAGTGGGAGATAGCCCTGCATGGGTATGAGCATAAGTATGCAACTGAGGCTCCAAGTATTGTACCGATTAATAACTATTCAGAATTTGCAGGGGTTTCATTAGCAGAGCAGTGTCAAAAAATTAAAGAGGGCATTGCCATTTTTAAAAAACATGAGATTACGACCCGTGTTTGGGTTGCTCCTGCTCACTCTTTTGATGAAAACACCATAGAAGCTTTAAAAGCTGAGAGTGACATTACGATTATAAGTGACGGTATTGCTTTCTCTCCCTATTGGGAACATGGTATGCATTGGCTTCCTCAACAGCTTTGGAAGTTTAGAGAGATGTTTTTCGGTACATGGACAAGCTGTTTTCACCCCGATGAAATGAGTGAAAAAGAGTTTATACGACTGGAGAGTTTTTTAGAAAAAAATGGCTCTAAGTTTGTTGCTTTAAATGATTTGACTTTTGATAGCAGAGTGAAAAATAGAATTGAACGGGTATTTGAGAAGAGTTACTGGAAGATACTATCAAAGAAAAAAGAGAAGAGAGCAAATAAAAGAGAACAAGGTGAATAAGCAAGAGAAGAGAAAAATCCTCTTTGTGATTCATGAGATGACCATTTGCTCTTTATGCTTATAAAGACTATGAGCCAAAAGTATTATCTTTCGCATTACTGCTATCTGAGCGAACATCTTTGGCTCCCCTCTACTATAAGTTCTTAAGATTCCTTCTTATTAATATAAAAATATATTTTAACATTATTTAACTTTTTATAGGTTTTAGAAGAATTGAATGAAGAAAGAGATTATAAGTATAGTCTCTTAAAGATGATTCTCTACCGTATCAGGAAGGGTTACTCCTGAAGCTTGAAGTTTTAAAGCCTCAGGGTATTTTTTATAGTGGCTTCTGATAGCATTTGCCAATGCTTTTTTGGTGGTTTCATCTACGGGTGTGGGCATCTTGTTGGGTAGAGCCTCTAGCAGCCCTTTGAGCAGTTCATCTTGAGGTTTTGGCATTAACTTCAACCATGAGCTTAAAAGTTCTCGGTTGACATGAGAAGGAATAGAACCCATAATCCCTACATCATTTTGGTCATGTATGAGTAGACCTGAAGTTGTTCCTCTATCTAAAGTGAGGACTTGAAAAAGGTACAAGGTATGGTAGTCAAGTTGTGCTGCTTTCTCTTCTGCTGTATAGCCAATGTAGTACTGTAGGGCTTGTAAAACGATGCCAATATAGGCATCAATAACCTTTTTACCCATATTTTTGGCAAAGTGTTTATCGGCTTCAAAATCACCTGTGTTAAAGTTTTCTAAGTAAAAGTGACTAACTCCACGGGTACGTTTGAGTAAAGGTATGTTGAAGTATCTATCTCCTTGCTCCACCCCTTCGTTTGCATACTCTCCAGCTGCTTTGTCGAGCATCATATCGAAGGTTCGTGTAGAGACAGCATCTTCCATGGAGGGGTTCAAATCAGCCATGATACGCCAATACCCTTTTCCATCACGCATCTGTGTCCATGAGATGTGCATGTGCATAGAGGGAGCATGAGGATTCTTAGGGTGAATAATGGTTGAGAGGGCTGTGGCTGAAGCCAACTTTTTTGTGGCATCATCGTCATAGTGAACTTGTGAGACGTTAACCGAACCTCGGTTAAAAATGTTCTCATCTTTGGCTTCATAACGTACTCCACCACCATGTTTTCCTTCATCCCGAAACCACTCAACAGCTTCAGAGAGTTCACCTTTACCAAAAGTATGGGCGAGGTCATCTAGTTTACTTACAGAATAAGCTTGTAAATTTTCTGCAAGTTGTAGTGCTATTTTTGATTCGGGTGATTGTGCTGGGGTTCTTGTTGGTGAACTGTTCATAGCAATATACCTTGTATGTTTTGGTAGAGTATAGCACTATTAGTTTAACGATAAATTATAAAAAGAAATAAGGAAGGGAAATAGAGGGTTGAGGAGTTAAAACTCCTCAATAAATCTTGCTACTTACGCAGAAAGTGCAGCTTTAGAAGCGTCTGCTACTTTTGTAAATGCTTCAGGAGCATTCATAGCCATATCAGCTAAAATTTTTCTGTCAAGTTCGATGTTTGCAACTTTAAGACCATGCATGAATGTTGAGTAGTTCATACCATTTAATCTAGATGCTGCATTGATTCTAACAATCCAAAGTCTTCTGAAGTCTCTTTTTTTCTGTCTTCTGTCTCTATAAGCATATACCATTGAACGTTCTAATTGTTCTTTAGCTTTTCTAAAGTGTTTTCTTCTACCAGAGTAAAATCCTCTAGCTTGTTTTAATAATCTTTTGTGACGACGGGTTCTTACCGTACCTGTTTTTACTCTCATAGTTGTCCTTTACCATGTGTGCCATCTTGTGGCTAATAGGTGTCAAGTGTAATACTTGAACTTGTCCTAAATAAATAGGAGTTATTGCGTTGTGATGAAACTAAAATTAGTTAATCATCTCTTTAATCTTTTTTGAATCAGCAGCTGATACATATTTAGGAGCTCTGTTGCTTCTGTGATGACCACCATCTACCTTTGTCAAAATGTGAGATCTGAAAGCAGTCCCTCTTTTGATTTTACCAGATTTTTTAACTTTAAAACGCTTTACAGCACCTTTAACGCTTTTCATTTTTGGCATGTGTGTTCCTTTCATACTAGTATATCTCATAGAGAATGAGTCGCGTATTATACCGAGATTGTTTTAATTTATAGTAAAAGTAGGGTCGGTTTACCAACCATTTGTATTATTGGTCGATAAATATTGAGATGAGTTTACTCTTTTATGACTTCAATGGTTTCAACTGCTTTTGAAACAGAGAGATTTTCACCACCAACAGCTTTCATAATGTTGGCACTTTTACTTTTTGGTTTTGGATTTGATCCAATGTAAACGGGTACAGCAAATGCACGTAGTTTTGAACCTTGTACTTTGTCTATTTGAGTGAGTAGTCTAATGTAATAGAGACCATCTTCTGCTGATGAAACTTGCAGATTAATAGGGTAACTTTTTTGCTCGGGAGTTAGTTCAAAAGTTAGGTTTTGTTCCACACTCTTTTCTTGTTTTAGTGCATCATCAAAAGTCATGCTTACACTCATGGTTCCTGACTGTACAGATGTAGTAAGTGTAATGTTTATATCAGATATTTCCCCTGCGTTAACAGTAGCTGATGTATAGCTCATGTCAATAGGGGCTCCTGGTTTTTGGTAATGACCGATGGTTGTTCCTGTTTTAACATTTGTCTTTTCCATCTCGGTAGTCTCCGTTGGTTTTGCTTGTAGACCTATAACAATTAATAGTGGGGCAAGTAATAATTTTGTTGTTTTCATTTCATTTTTCCTTTTTATCTTTATCTTGTTAATTTTATCTTTTTTTTTGTAAGTTTAGTTAATCGTTATATTAAAACAGGCTAATCCACTGTTTTGATCATCATAAATATCAAGTAAATATTCACCTTCTACAAGGTTATGTGTTGCTTCTTCTACACCCCTTATGGATGCTTCATCTAGGGTTATTTGTTTAAATGGAGATGTATTATAGATTACAAAATCGGGGTCACTACGGTCACCATTATTTTGGAGTACTTTAATGGTGTAGGCTCTAGTCTCATTAATAGTGAAACGTATCAATCTATGATTGTTTAATTTATTGCTAACACCATATGTATTACTGGTACAGATATTGGAAAGTGTTGAATTTACGTTTATGTCATTATAAATAGGGAGTGTTATATTTTCTAAATTATTTAAACGATTTTCTCCATAAATATCATTAATGGTTTCTATGTTTTCATCGGAAACAATGTCATCAATCTCAGTGCTATTAGATGAATTTTCATTTTTAAGTTCTGTAATAAATGAGAAAAGAGAAGTAAATGCTTTAGTCTCTTTCTGCTTACCTATTAGCAAATCATATAGAGGTTTAAATCCAAGTGATAAAGTATCAGCACCATCATCATTGGAGTCGTAAAGGTCGTAAAGAATACGTTGAATAGAAGCTTCAGAAAACCAACCTGGCGTCTCTTGTGCAGCTGTTTCTATGTTCATGTTCCATCCTCTGTCTATATTGTTACTCTTCATCGTATCATAGTAGAGAGGGTCATCGGTTACCATAGCTGAGAGGGCATTTCCCCATCCTTCTCCAAATGCCAAACGAATATCTAGGTGATCACCTGTTCCATGCTGTCCCCCAATGCTATCAGCCCTAGAAAACTTTGCTTCAAAATAGTGACCCCACTCATGAATCATAATATGTCCATCATACTCATCACTGTCACCTTGTTGGTCACCTTGAATCATAATGTTGTCATTTCCATCGTAGTAGGTTCCTGATTCTATGTTGTTAACAGACCAATTCATTTTTAGAGGAGGAAAAATAACTGAACTGTCTGCCACAAGAACTTTTTTCATGGCGAGATAGATAGAGTCAAGTATGGCGAAAGGTGGAGAGATTTTATTATTGGCTGTAGCTCTGAGGTTACGAATAGAATCTGTAGAACCGGTATTTGTCATACTTCCCTCCATTACATACAGTGCATTACCATTGGTATTATCAATCACTTTAACATCCCATCCTGATGTTTTTAACATTTTTGCATAGACACGTATTTTTAGATTGGTTGTTTCAGGCATATTCTTTAACTGGTAGTTCCCATTATCATCTGTACTTGTATTAGCAATGGCTGTCCCTCTACTATTAACGGCTTCAATAATAACTCTTTTAGCACTTTCATTGGTAATATCATTAGAGTTTAAACTTGTTGAACCTCGTGAGTGGAGAGGCTGAATTCTTTCATATTCTATCTTCCCTGAAATGGTAAGGGGACCAGTTGTTTCCTGAGACTCTTCTATCGTAGTTGTTATATCCCCACAAGCAGTAAAAAGCAGTGTTCCAACAATAAGCAGTAAAGCAGATAATTTATGGTGCATAATGTATATCCTTTTGGATAGAGTTCTTGTGAAACTTTAAAAAATATTATTTTTTCTAAGTTGTAAAAAAATCTAATTTTAAAATAATTTTTGCTATTGTCACATATTATTGTAAAGAAATTGTTTAGTTGGAGGGGGTAGAGTATGTAATGAGGTTTACATACTCTGTTATGAAACACGCTTTTAATATTGAGGCATTAATTTTGGTTTACGGTTCATCTGTTGTTTTGATAAGGCTTTGGTTGGTTTATAGTTGGCACCCATGTTGTTGAGTGAAACATTAAAACAACTGTTGTTAAATGAAGCGTCATAAACCTCCACCAAGTAGTCACCTGGTGTCAAGTTCATAGAGAGGTTATCTGAACTTGTTCCTTCAAGTGGAGACATTCCCATGGATTCAAGTGGATACTGAGCTTTGTAAATAATAATATCTGGATCACCATACTCTCCACCGTAAGGTTTTGCATCAAAACTGTAGAAAGCAGATGTAGGAATATGTACTTTTATAAAGGTACGATTCCCCAGTTTGTTGTAGACACCGTGTTGATTTTTATTACATTGGGTAATCCATTTTCCTACTTCTAGGGTACGGTATACAGGATGTGTATGGGTACCATTGGCTGTATTGCTTCGGTAGTTACCATACTCATCTCGAATGGAGCTGATCTGTTCAGAAGCAACCACTCGGTCGATTTTATGTGCATGTCTGGAGTTTTCAGATTTTAGAGCATGAATAAATGAAAAAAGACTGGTAAATGCAGGTGTATTACGCTGTTTCTCTACCATGGCATCAAAGATGGGCTCAAAACCTAAACTAAGGTTGTCACTTCCATCGTTGTTAGAGTCATAAAGGTCATAGAGTATTCGTTGAATAGAAGCTTCAGAAAACCAACCTGGGTTGGAAGGCGAGGCATTTTCTATGTCCATAGACCAACCTGTGGCTTGGTTATGTCCTGCTGTATCAAAATAGATAGGGTCATCAGTTGCAATGGCTGAAAGAGCATTTCCCCAACCTTCTCCAAATGCTACACGAATGTCGAGTGCATCTCCAGCTGAGTGAGGACCACCTATGCTGTCTGAACGTGAGAATTTGTCTTCAAAGAAATGACCCCATTCGTGAATGATAATGTGGTCATCATACTCATCGGTATCGGAGTTGGCATCACCTAAAATCCATAAGTTGCTGTTACCATCATAGTTAGAAGTTACAATTTGACCCAAACTTTGGTCTCCACCTGCTGCAACGTTATTGATCGACCAGTTAACGGTTAGTTGAGGAAATTTAACTTTTGAATTACTACTGATAACTTTGTTCATAACCGTATTGATACTATCTAAAATAGCAAAAGGAGCAGCATCTCTAGGTCCAGTATAGCCATAACCACCCCAACCAGAAGCTGCATGTAGGTTTCTTTTTGTTGTAGAGGTTCCACTGTCATGTAATCTACCTTCTATAACATACATCGCTTTTTGAGCAGTATTGTCAGCGACACTTACATCCCAACGGTCTTTCTTGAACATTCGAGCATAGACACGAATTTTGACAACAGTATTTTCTGGAACATAAATATTATAATTTCCATTTTTATCTGTGCTTGTTTCAGAAAGTGACTGTCCATTCTCATCAATGGCTTTAATAAGAATATTTTTTGCTGCTACTTTTTGAGTATTTTCATAGTCAAGTTTAAGCATTCCGTAGGTTTCAACTTTAACAGGGACTCTATCAAAGGTTACACTCCCTGTAATTTTGACACCATCCCTTGGACTAACACCATCAATTTGGGAACATCCTACAATAAAAGAGAGCAGGATAACTAAGGGTGTAGAGATAAATAGGTTTTTAAACATGATAGACCTTTCAGGTAAATTGTAGGTAAACTTATAGTACATATAGTTTAGCATATAATAATGTAAAAATCTATACTTATTTTTTATTCTTTTTTGTTATAAAATATATGTAAAGTTTCTTTTTAATAAATAAACAAAAGAGAACAAAAATATTATTTTAGGTGATGACTTTTAGTAAGAGTTGGTTAAAATAGCCATTATAAATTATAAGGTAATAACAATGATATATAGACCCATCGCTCTTGATAAAGAGATTAGATTTTCTAAAAAGAAATTTATAGTAAGCAAAACTGATTTAAAAGGAAATATTCTTTTTATTAATAAAAACTTTTGTGAAATTTCAGGTTATAGTGAAGAGGAACTTATTGGAGTCAATCATAATGCCCTTAGACACCCTGATATGCCTCAATCAATCTTCTATTTGGTATGGAGTTCACTGTTGGCAGGAAGAGAAGTCTCTGGTGTGATAAAGAACTTGGCAAAAAGTGGTGAATACTATTGGGTGATTTCTGATTTTTCTCCAAAACGAGACAATAATGGGGATATTATTTCATTTACAGCCTTTAGACGAGCAGTACCTGATCCGGTAATTGAAGCGATAGAAGAGTTGTATGCTACGATGCTTACGATAGAGAAGAAGCATGGCATGGAGGGGGCACTCTCGTATCTAGAAGCTTTCCTAGAAGAGCATGAGATGAGTTATGATGAGTTTTTGGGAGAGTTGATAAAACCTAAGGGTATTATTGCTACGTTGTTGGCTGCATTTAAAAAGATGTTTGGGTAGTTGAAAAAATAGGCATGGGTGTCAGATAACCCATGTAAAAGAGTATAGGTCTAGAGTGAAGCAATACTTTCTGATGCTTTTACGATACGTTGTCCATGAAGAAATCTATTTTTATAAAATTTCTTATCTATAAATGAAGTAATCATCACTTTTTTCCCACCAGAACTGGCATGGATAAATTTGTCATCTCCTAAGAAAATACCTACGTGGTTCACTTTACCTTTTTTATCTGTACCAAAGAAAACAAGATCTCCTTTTTGAAGGTCATTGTAAGCAATATTTGTACCAACTTTGGCTTGATTTCCTGAGTAACGAGGAAGGGTTACACCATGTTTTTCAAAAACATACTTGGTAAAACCTGAGCAGTCAAATGCTGTAGGACCATTGGCAGCCCATACATATTTAACGCCTAAAAACTCTTTGGCTGTTTCTAAGATTTCATCTTCTTTGCTGCTGACATCCCAGTTGTCTCCTACTTCTAGAGCTTCAGTAACGAGTTGATCATTACCTGTAATCTCAACACTCATATTGGCTTGAACACTCAGTACCAATCTGTCAAGAATATTCTCTGATAAAACAATTTTTTCTATCTCTTTATCAAAAGTTTTATTGATGATAAGAGAAGTAACATCGTTTTCTAAAGTAGTATTTTTTTCTTGGGTTGTAGTTTGGTTTTTTTCATTTGACTTAACTACGACTCTATTATCCGTTGACTTTGGTGGGATAATCGTTGATATTTTCTCTTGCATACACCCTGTAAAAAGGATAGGTGTGGCTAATAACGCAAGTGAAACTCTCTTGATTTTTCTCAAAAATCTTCCTTCATAATTTTAGGTTTTCACAACAAATTGTGTTGTAATTGGTGAAAATTTACATAAAGATTGTGTAGTAATTGTGTAATATTCTCATATTGATATCTAATTTATATCAATTTATTTGATTATAGAGAGTTGATAAAAATAATGATATAATCAATTTATCAAATAAGGATTTTGTATGAAAAAATTAAATGTATTACTCTTGACATCACTAACGATATTTTCTATTCTTTTTTTAGCAGCTTGTGACAATAAAGAAGAGACCATAGCAAAAGAAAAAAGCGTAGAAGTTAAAAAAGTAGAGCGTATAGAAGCAAATATTAGTAAAGAAGAGAAGGGTGATCTCTTACATCAACTCGGATTTGATTTTAAAGATGAAAAGATAGTTATTGATATTAACAAAACCAGCCATTTTTTTGAGAAATTAGAAGTACAAATGCAAAATGCAGCCAAAGAGATAGAGACCAAAATAGCAAATTCAGACCTAAATATGAGTGAAGGTATGGGTATTCAGCTGGAGGGTGAGCAGATTGGTATCGATTTAAATAAGAGCAAAAATATGTTACAGCAGATAAATATTTTAATGAAAGATATATTTTTAGATATTAATGCAAGTAAGCATTAATAATAATATTGTAGAATCTCTTAATTTTATAAATAAGGAATTCTAATGCAACCTGTAGATATGAACTCACCTGAGTTTAAAGCAGAATTTGAAAAAACGTGGACTTTTATAGAGAAGGTCAACAAAACTTTTAATTGGGTTCAAAACCCAAATGAAGATGTCAACGAAGGTGTTGCCATGGGGCTTGCTAGAAACAAGCTCATGTATGGTAAACGATTTTGTCCTTGTTTTATGGTAATAGGTGAAACAAAAGAGGAGCAAAAAGCAGCTGACAATCGTATCTGTCCTTGTAAACCAGCGATTGAAAAAGAGATTCCTGAAGATGGTCTTTGTCACTGTGGGATTTTTTGTACGCCTGAGTATGCCCAGTCACAACGAAAAACTGATGAGATAGAAGAGGTGGTTCATACCCATTCACATGGCTTAACTCAAGGAGAAGCAGAACAACTTGTTAAGAAAGAGCAACTTGATGGTGATGAGTTAGAAGCTTTAATAGAAGCTAGAGCATTAAAAATGGTTGATTTTATACTTTTAGATGTACGA
>LBBO01000001.1_pt125 | contig 21023 bp, 22 predicted proteins | sample 329191 | NCBI WGS metagenome assembly LBBO01 (sample SAMN03174413, study PRJNA266758) | hydrothermal vent metagenome | biome: marine hydrothermal vent; feature: marine hydrothermal vent chimney; material: microbial mat material; isolation source: microbial mat from marine hydrothermal vent...
AAAGACTCAGCAACAGATATAAAAGATTCTGCTTCAGATAAAAAGAATGAAGTCTCTACTACCGTTAATGAAGTAGCAACACCTACTGTAGAACCAAAAGTATCAGTATCAGAAGAACTTTCAGAAGCCAACAGAAGTAAATAAGCTTGGCTTCTCTGTAGGGTCAAGTTAATGTACCCTACATTTATAAATTATGTTAGTTGAGTTGTTGCATATTTTCCAGCAGAGAGTTCTGTTAAAAAATCTTCTAATGAATACATCTGTCTGGCATCTGTAGTCATAATATGAATCAAAATATCACCCAAATCTATCACTACCCAATCATCACTCTCATCTACATGTAAGAACTCTTCACCCAATGGTTTTAACTCTTCTTTCAGTTGCACGGCCAAAGCACTAGAGTGTTTTGAACCTAAAGAGTTGGCGATTACTACTCTTTTTGCTAAGTAATCAATGTTTTCTAAGTTAAATGACTCTATCTCTTCTGCTTTTTTACTGTCTAAGAAAGTTACTATTCTTTCTATTCTTTCATCCATGTTCATATTATGGTTTGTCCTTCACGATGTTATTTCGTATTTGTGTTGAGCTTATATCAGCATCTATCTCTAAGATTTTGAATGCCCGTAATTTTGAGGTATCTACACTATACCCTCTTCTTGTAGCAACTACCCATGTAATTTGCTCATTAAGCCATGTGAAATTATACCATTTATCGATTGAAGCAAGATTATCAGCTCCAATAATCAGATATTTAACCATATATTGCTCTTGAAAGTGTGCCAAACTCTTTGCAGTTGGGGTCGGTTCACCCTCTTTTATCTCAAAATCACTCACCAAAACATTTGAAAATGCTTCAAACATTTCGCTTGTCATTTTAAGCCGTTGGGCTGTTGAGAAATGGGTGTTGGTTTTAAACAGATTTAAATATGTTGGAATAACCACCAATCTGTTAATTTCTAATAGACGTAAAGCCTCTATAACTACCAATTTATGCCCATTATGTGGAGGGTCGAAACTACCCCCAAAAAGTGCAACTGTCTCTTCTGTATCTTTAAACAAGTAATAACCTCAGCTAAAGTAAAATATAGAGAATTTTATCATATTAAATTGAAGGAGTAAATAGATGGCAGTAAAAGTTGCAATAAATGGATTAGGAAGAATAGGTAGATGTGTGGCACGTATCATCGCAGATAGAGATGATGTTGAGTTGGTTGCAGTAAATGCAACGGGTGCTGAAAATATGATTGAGTATGGTCTTAAGTATGACTCTGTTCATGGGAAAAGAATGGATGTCTCTGTAAAAGATGGTTTCGTCAATATCGGTAATGAAAAAGCAAAACTTTTTGCAGAGCGTGACCCTGCCAAGATCGGTTTTGCTGAGTGTGGAGCTGAGATTGTTTTAGAGTGTACAGGAGCATTCCTAACAGCTGAGTCAGTTCAAGCATATCTTGACAATGGGGTAAAAAAAGTACTCTTCTCTGCACCTGCAAAAGATGATACAGCAACCTTTGTTATTGGTGCAAATGAAAATGAATATGCAGGTCAGCCTGTTGTTTCAAACGCCTCTTGTACCACCAATGGGTTGGCTCCTGTAGCCAAAGTACTTGATGATGCTTTTGGAATTGAGTCGGGGTTAATGACCACCATTCACTCCTACACGGCTTCTCAACCTATCTTAGATGGTAAACATAAAAAAGACCCAAGAAAAGGTCGTTCAGGTGCAGTAAACTTAGTACCAAGCACAACGGGTGCTGCGAAAGCCATTGCTAAAGTATTGCCTCAATTGGCAGGTAAACTTAATGGTCAAGCGATTCGTGTACCCACACCAGATGTCTCTATGGTTGATTTAACCGTTAATCTTGGGAAAGAGGTAACCGTTGAAGAGATAAAAGCTGCCTTTACCCGAGCCAGTGAAGGTTCTCATAAAGGTATTTTAGGCATTGATGAAGAGTATTGTGTCTCTCAAGACTTTGTTGGCGAAGAGAGAAGTTCTGTTGTAGCAATGGACACCATTCAAGTAATCGGTGGGAATATGGTAAAAGTATTGGCATGGTATGACAACGAATGGGGTTACTCAGTACGTTTGGTAGACATGGCTGTACATATCACTAAAGGATCATAAGTTGAAAACAATTAAAGATTTAGATATAACAGGGAAAACTATATTTATAAGATGTGACTTTAACGTTCCAAAAGATGAAGATGGTAATATCAGTGATGATAGAAGAATTAGAGGAGCATTGGCTACCATTCGTTACTGTTTAGACCGTGAATGTAAAGTTATTTTGGCATCACACTTTGCACGACCAGAAGCTGGGGTTTATGATGAGAAGAACTCTCTTAAAACAGTAGTTACACGTCTAAAAACCCTTCTAAAAATTGCCGATAAAATCACCTTGGCAGAAGATGTTGTTGGTGATGATACAAAAGAGCAAGCAGCAGCACTCAAAGCTGGAGAAGTTCTGGTACTTGAAAATCTTCGTTATCACGCTGGTGAAACCAAAAACGATACAGAATTTGCTCAAGAGTTGGCGTCTATGGCAGATGTATATATTAACGATGCTTTTGGTGCCTGTCACAGAGCTCACGCTTCTATTGATGCGATGGCGTACCTTTTTGATACTGATCATAGAGCAGCAGGTTTTCTTCTTGCTAAAGAGGTAAAATTCTTTGAAAAAACACTTGAAAATCCAATGCGACCATTTGTGGCTGTTGTTGGTGGATCAAAAGTTTCAGGTAAACTTGAAGCATTAAGACAACTACTTGACAAAGTCGACAAAGTAATTATTGGTGGAGGAATGGCATTTACTTTCCTAAAAGCACAAGGTTATGAGATTGGTACTTCATTGGTTGAAAATGACCTTCTTGATGAGGCTCGAACCATTATGATTAAAGCTCGAAAAAAAGGGGTAAAGTTCTACTTACCTGTCGATATAGTAGTTACACCTGATTTTTCAGAACATGGAATCGCAAAATACCTACCAGCACAAGAGATTCCTACAGATTGGATGGGACTCGATATTGGACCTGCATCTTCAAGACTCTTCCGTGAAGTTCTCAATGATGCTCAAACCATTATTTGGAATGGACCCATGGGTGTTTACGAGTGGGACAAATTTTCAAAAGGTAGTCTGAAAATGTCTCACGATATTGCCGATACCCATGCAACCACCATTGTAGGTGGTGGTGATACAGCAGATGTAGCTCAAAAAGCAGGTGATGTTGATGAGATGACCTTTGTTAGTACAGGTGGTGGAGCAAGTCTAAACCTTATTGAAGGTAAAGCCCTTCCAGGAATAGAAGCACTTAAAGCATAATCTGTAAGGTGCGTTTCCGAACACACCAATAAAATTGAATAATAATGGTGCGTTTCCCAACGCACCCTACCAAAGGCACACATGATATACGCAGCAAATTTTAAAACAAACCATACACGAAAATCTACAGAAAACTATATAGAAGATTTACAAAGAAAACTAATAGATAAAAATGATGAAGATAAAGTTTATATCTTTCCTCCACTCACAGCACTTGATAACTATGAAGGAGACTTTACCATAGGAGCTCAAAATGCTTACCCTGTAAACAATGGTGCTTTTACAGGTGAAGTGGGCATAGAACAGTTAGCAGAGTTTAATATTAATACCATTCTAATAGGTCATAGCGAAAGAAGAGGCACACTAGGTGAGTCTCAAGAAGATGTGGCAAAAAAGTTTGCATTCTTTAAAGAGCAAGGTTTTGAAATTATCTACTGTATCGGTGAGTCACTTGAAATAAGAGAGCGAGGTATTGAAGCTGTTATGGAACACTTAACCTCTCAATTTGAAGGTATCGATACCACCTATGAAAACTTCATGGTTGCCTATGAACCTATCTGGGCGATTGGTACAGGAAGAGTGGCATCCGTTGAAGAGATTACCTCTACCCATGATGCACTGAAAAAAGTTGTAAAAACACCTCTACTTTACGGAGGAAGTGTAAAAGGTGCAAACATTAAAGAGATTGCTGATATAGACAATGTAGATGGTGTTTTGGTTGGTGGAGCCTCACTTAAAACTGAAACTTTTTTAGAGTTGGTTTTACACTAAAATTTCGGAATTTGTGAGGCTGAAGCCATCACTTCCGGAATCTTTTAAAACCAAATAATATGCTCATTCCCAACCCATGCCACAACAACATATAAAATCAGCGTAGCAAGAGGAAGTAACCAGAGTATCCATTGTCTTTTCTCTTTAAAAATATAATAGATAAGTCCACCATAAGCGATAATAAGTGCAATAATATGCGCTAAATAGAGAGGTATGAGTGAACGCATAACGTTACCCAATACTGCCAAACCAATAATGGCTAAGAGAATAAGAAAAGAAAATGCCATCTTTTGAACATTATCTTCTCTTTTATACATTAAAACAATAACGCTTATGGCCAGGAGTATCGATAAAACAATAAGTACTTTCATATTTAATCCTTTTTTATGCTAAAGGATATTATATCTTATAAATCATCTTCTATATGTTTAATTCTTTCATGTCCTGTAGGGTGCATCATTAGAAGAGGTGCTTTCATATACTGTAAATACTTCAATGCATCTACAGCTACTTTTTTATCTATACCATGTTTTTTTAAGACACTAATTGCATAATCATCTGCTGCTCTCTCTTCATCTTTTTGAAATCTTGATTTTCTCATACTGGACGTTACACTCTCAAGAAGACCATTTGAGGTAGAGCCTACAACATCTCCACTTATATTAATGGCATTTTCTAAAGCAAACATTGCATGAGCTTTTCTATAACTACCTTTGTAGTCTTTATTTTTAAGATGTGCTATTTCATGTGCCATTAGAAAAAGTAACTGATCATCAGATAAAGCTTCGATTATACCACTATTGACACGAATTGCATTATTTGATCGGGTAAAAATATAAAGAAAAGGGTTCATATAAACTTTAACATCCAGTTCTAAACCATCAGGAACATCAATTCTTTTCATAACTTTTTGTAAATCCAGATAATATTGGTCGATATCTTTTGCTATAGTCTGATTGTCATCCATTTTTTTAATATCTTCGTCAGCTATTTTCTTCAAATCTTCGTCATTAATTAAAGTAGCCCTCATCATATCAGAAGCTGATCTCACAGCATAAGTAGCAGGTTCACTTATGATATCTGGAAGCGTATCGGTAATACTCTCAACCATTGACTCCTCTTTATCATCTATATCGATTTTATCTGAAATATCATGAAGTATGGTATCTATATCGTCACTTGGAACGACAGCATCTGTTACTTTATCCCAATAGGTACGTGTATCGTCATCATCTTTCTCATCATCACTTATCGCATCTGTTACCTTGTCCCAATAAGAACGCGTCTCCTCTTTATCTTCTGCCATAACTGCACCAAAAGATATGCTCAATAGCACAAGTAGTCTAACACTATTTTTTATAATTTTCATTTTATTTCCTCTTATTAACAATTACATCATAACAAAATAGAGTATAAGATAATTCTTTTTTAGAATTATTATTCATAATTTTTCATTATATGCTTAGTTTCTTCCCAACTTTAGGAAGTGAAACTCTTTATATTTTTATATTATCAAAATATACTTATAAAAATATAACTTACTCAGTTGTACCCAACCAAGAACCCACGCGTCTCTTTGTTTCATGCTTGAAAAACTTGCTCTTATCTATCCAAACTTTAGGATCTTCTAACGTACCATAAATCTCTCCATAAATCTCTTGTTCTTCTAGTTTCATTTCAAGTTTAGAATCAATACTATTATTTAACGTATTCATTTTAGTATCAGTTAAATAGATATGATTTTTACCATTATCTATCTTTAATGTAGACGAAAAGACCGAGTTTTGATATCCAGCTAAAAAACAGCTTTTATTATAGACACCTGCCAACAGATCGGTTTTTAGTTTACTATCTATTATGTCGCTTAGTTTAGTATCTTTAAAACGGGTATTTTTTAACTTAGTATTAATAATAAGTATCTCCTCTTTGATATCAAAACTTATAGTTCCATAAATATCGGATGAAAAAAAGACAGGATAAGAAAACTTCTTTAACAGCCTCCCTAAAGAGACTGCTTTTAGTTTAAAATCAATATTGTTTTTTTTATAAATATAAGATAAGTCTCCTCCAAACTCTGCTGTATGCCCCTTTATAACAAGAAGTCCATTATAATTATCATACATCAAACTTCCATTTAAATCTAATGTTCCTTGATATTTCCCCTTTAATATTTTTTCAAAATATGCTAAATCTTTTACATGGATTTCATAATTCCCATTATCTACTTTTTTACTTCTATCATAATATCCATTGTTAAGAATCACTGTTCCTATATCTGAACGAATATCACCTTTATATTTATAATCCATATTTTCAAATTCTATTGTTGAGTTCCAAACAAAAGGAATATCCTCTGATATTTGAGATATAAATGCTTTATGCATATATATTTTGACTTTACCTTGCTTATCATATTTTGAAAAAAGATTAAACTGGGCATCAATATCTGTAGAACCTTTTAGTAGAGCCTTTTGCTCTAAAAAAGTTAAAATCTTTTCACTGTCAACTTTTTTCATCTCTATACTCATGGCTTTAATTTCTTTAGAAGTATTGATAAAGTCATATTTTACTTCTCCTCCAAAAATTTTCCCATATCCTTTAACGTGTAGAGATGAAAAAGGTCCAGAGAGTTTTCCTTGAACATCAACTTTATTTTCTAACAAAAAGTTATTAAACCTAAAAGAATCTCCTACAAGATGATAATACATATTAATACTGTATTTACTAACCTCACCTTTCAATGTTACTTTAGCTGTCTCATTTACTTGTAACTCTATCGTTAAATAAGGATACTTTTCTAGATTTAATGAATAAACTTCTATCTTATTGTATGTTTGTTTTGAGAGATAATTTTCAATGAAGTATCCTAAGTTTTGATGACCTAAATCGGTCTTCAAAAAATAAAAAATAATAAGTATCCCTAAAGTTAAAAATCCGAAAAAATATTTCCAAAAAATCCTCATACAGATACCCTTTTAGATGATTACACAAAAGGTATATATAATATTTTATACATACCCATTAAAGAAAACTTAGAGTTATTTGTTCTCTTTTTTATCCATAGCACTTGTATTGTCCATAAGCACAGGAACAAAAACCAATGATACCAAAACAGCAGCCACTGTACCTGAGATAAGTGCCACACCAAGACCACCAAAAATTGGATCACTAGCAAGTAAAGCTGAACCCAATATAATGGCAATGGCCGTTAAAAATATAGGAGTTGCACGGGTAGCTGATGCATGAGCAATAGCCCTTTTCTTTTCCATATTTTCATTATTAATCAGCCCCATAGCAAAATCAATAAGTAAGAGTGAGTTTCGTGATGAAATACCCATCAGTGCAATAAAACCAATTAAAGAAGTTGCCGTTAAAAAGAAAGTCTCTTCTGTTAGCAAATCAGCAACCCAATGTCCCAAAATAACACCAATAAGAGAAAGGAATGAACCTCCTAAAATAATCCCACTTAAGGCAAAACTCTTATAATAGATAACCAATAAAAAGAAGATAAGGACTAAAGCAGCAATAAAAGCAGCACCTAAGTCTCTAAAGGTATCTAAGGTCACTTTCATCTCTCCATCCCAACGTAAAAGGAACGCTTCCCCTGTTTTTTTATCGGTTAGTTCAAGGTCGAACATATAGGTTGAGAATGGTGCCATCTTAACGTCATACTCTTTTTCAAAATGTTCAATCATGGTTGCACGTGCCTCTAGCAATGGATAAACTTGAGAAACATTATCAGTCTCAGCAATAACATTAACCATACGCTTTAAATTTTTATGCATAATCATAGGCTCTGATTTGACTTTAACCACCGTAACAACATCGGATAAAGGAATCTGTTCACCCTTCATGCTCATAAGGTTCAATAACCCAATTTTGGCACGAATGGCATCAGCACTCTCTCCTTGTAAGTCTCTACTTTTATTACTTAAAACTAGAAAAATAGGAATTTGTACCAAACTCTCTTTAGAGTTTTTAGTAGCCACTGCCATACCTTCAAATGCTAAATATAGAATGTTATTAACCTGCTCTATACCCAATGACTCCTCAGCAATCTTTTTAACATCAGGAATCAACTTATAGGTTTCATAGATATCATCAGCCATGATGTCTATGTCAACCAAATGTTCTGTATTGGTCAAAATATTGGCGACATCAACAGAAAGTTTTCGTGTTGTCTCAGTATTTTTACCATAAACTTCAACAACAATTTGTGCCAAAGTAGGTGGTCCAGAAGGTTGTTCTACAAACTTAATAGAGGTACCTGGAACAATAGATTGACAACTGTTTTGAATAATAGGACGCAGTCTACTTACCATTAGGAATGAGTGTTCCTCTCTGTCATGAACAGAGGTTAAGTTAATAGATATTTCTGCTAAGTTCTCCGTTCGTTTCATCATCGAACCTTTAACCAAACCAGCATAATCCAACGGAATCCCTTGTCCATAAAAAATAGACATATCCAAAATACTTTTTTCATCTCTTAAGTTATCAACAACACATTGAGTAACCTTTTTAGTCTCTGTCATAGAACTTCCTGTAGGGGCATCAATATAGATAGAGAAAGTTGTAGCACTTTTGCTAGGTAACATTCGTGCCAATACTCCTCCTGTTGGAAACATTAAAAGTGATGCAAAAAACATTATAATGGTTAAGAGTATAATCATGGTTTTTCTAAACTTACTTTTCAAAATCCAGAAAATCAAATCTTCAAATTTTTTCATCTATTTTTCCCCTTTATTTGTATCTTCTGGATGTTCATGTGTGTTATGGTCACCTTTACATATTTCACATATGCCATAAGGATTATTTTCCATGTCATGATGTTCACCCCGTTTAGGCTTTTTCAAAAGTTTTAAACTTAAATATGGTGTAAAAATATAAGCAATAATCAATGATGCAAAAAGAGCTACAGGAACATTATATGGAATAGGTTTCATAAATGAGCCCATCATTCCTCCTACAAATGCCATAGGTACCATGGTCATAATAATGGCTAAAGTTGCAATATTGGTAGGTCCTCCTACCTCATCAGTTGCTTCAATTAATATCTCTTCCATCTCTCTTTCTGATGCACCTGGTGAGTGTAGATGTCGGTGAATATTTTCAATAACAATAATCGCAGCATCAACCAATAATCCTAAAGAGAGTAAAAATGCAAAGAGTGTAATCCTATTCATCGTCTGCCCAGTCATGTGTGCAATAAATAGCGTAATCGCTAGGATAGCAGGTACAGAGAAGGTTACAATTAGAGATTCTCTCCAACCCAATGCAAATACCAACATCAGTGCAATAATAATAATAGTAATCACCAAGTGATGCATAAGCTCATCTACAGCCTCATTGGCACGTTCTCCATAGTTTCGTGTTACCTTATACTCAATTCCAAGCTCTTTAAATTCACCCTCATATTTTTTAATAAGCTCTATAATGTCTTGTGCAGCAAAAACAGCATTCGTTCCAGCCAATTTAGAGACAGATAAGGTAACTTGAGGAATCATTTTACTTAATGCTTTAGAGGTATCGTTCTCTGGTCTATAAACAAACTCAACATCTTGAAAGTTTTGCTCATCGATACCTACTGTCACTTCTGCAATGTTTTTAAGATAGAGAGGTTTATCACGATAACGAGAAACCATTACATTTTTAATATCTTCAATACCATTAATAGCATTGGCTACTCCAAACATAATTAATTGACCACTATCACTTCGTCCTTTAATTTGTGGGACATCAGCTGAAAACTGTTTTAGTGCCATCATTACTTGTCCCATAGAGAGATGATAGCCCGTTAACTTGTTAACATCGATTTTCACATTATACTGTGCTTTATGAGCCCCATATAGTGCTGTTTTTGCCACGTTATCAATAGCATTAATATCATGTTCTAATGCTCTTATCTTTTCATTAAATTCAATAAGAGACAACTTAGATGATTCTGCCTGATGGAAAGCAACTGTAACAATGGGAACATCAATATCAATATCAAAAGGTTTAACAATAGGCTGCATGACCCCTTTTGGCATCTTGTCCATATTTTGCATTACTTTATCATAGAGTTTCAGGTTAGAATCTTCTCTATTTTCACCAATATGATACATAACATTTACTATCCCCACACTCTCCATAGAAGTACTGTAAACATGCTCAATCCCTTGAATTTCACGAAGTTTTGTCTCTAAAGGATTGGAGATAATATTTTCAATTTCTTGTGGAGTCGCACCTGGCATAGCAACAATGACTCCACCACCAGAAATAGCGATTTGAGGATCTTCCTCTCTTGGCATGGTGCTAAGAGAAATCCATCCTAACGCTAAAATAACAACTCCTAAAACAGCTGTTAGTGGATTTTTTAAAAAAGATTTACCTAGTTTTCCAGCAATATCTTTAACCACATAAGGTTCTTTATTTGTTTGGGTACTCATTACTATCCTTTCATTTTAAACTCATGAGGTACAACAGTTTTTTCAACCGACATTGTTCGACTATTTAAAATAATAAAATCCCATATAAGTGTATTATCTTGCATAATTCTCTTCCTTTAGTTTCCATATTAAAGATGAAGTATATCCAATAAGCATAACAATTAATCTTATAAATAAGGGTATTTATAATATAAATAGTTAATTAAAACTTATATTGTAACAAATTAACTAAAATTCTATTTTTAAAGAAAAGTAACATTAAATTCCCTCAAAAGATGAGAGAAAGTTTTTTAAATTTGTATTGAAGTAAACAAACTTTATATCTTATCTATGACTTTAATTCCTAAAATATCAAGACCTTTTTCTATGATAGAAGCTGTAAGTTTTGCCAACTGTAAACGGCTCATTTTAACCTCTTCATCTATGCCACCTTTTAAGATAGGGTTTAACTCGTAAAATTTCATAAACTGCGTTACCACATCATAAAGATAAGAGGTAATGGTATGAGGTGTTGCATCAGCTGCAGCTTTGGTTAGAGTATCTTCAAACTTTAAAAGCAAAAGTGCCAAACGGTGTTCTGTCTCATCACCAACTATAATCTTACCTGTAATCTCTGCATCATGTTTACGTAAAATCGACTGGATTCTCGCATAAGCGTACTGCATATAAAGAGAGGTATTTCCTTCAAAAGAGAGCATTTTATCCCATGAGAAAATATAGTTTGATTCACGGTTAATGCTTAAGTCTGCATACTTAACAGCACCAATTCCCACAACAGTTGCTATGTTTTCAAGTTCATCTTCAGAATGAGCATCACGCTCTTTTATAGATGCTTTGGCTTTTACCACAGCTTCATCAAGTAGGTCTATCAGTTTAATCACTCCACCATCTCTGGTTTTAAATGGTTTTCCACCCTTGTCCATCATGGTTCCAAAACCGATGTGTTCCAAGGCAACATCTTCACCCACCATTCCAGCCTGTTTGGAGATACTAAATACCTGTTTAAAGTGCTCTCCTTGACGAGCATCGACCACGTAACAGATACGATCACTATTTAACTCTTTCGCCCTAAACTCTAAAGCTGCCAAATCGGTTGTGGCATAAAGGTACCCTCCATCACCTTTTTGGACAATTACTGGAACTTCTGAACCCTCCAAGAAGACACACTGGGCACCATCTGAAACGGTTGAGAGTTTTTTCTCTTCTAGCGTTGTAATAACATTGGACAATTCAGAGTTATAAAAACTCTCTGCACGAACATCCTCACGGCTTAAGTTGACACCCAATTTAGAGTAAACCTCTTCACAGTGACCTAAAGAAGCGTCGATGAAACTTTGCCATAACAGTAAACAACGTTCATCTCCACCTTGGATTTTCACAACATACTCTCTGGCTTTGTCTGCAAACTCTGGATTCTCATCAAAACGTACTTTTGCATCTTTATAAAACTGTTCTAAATCTTTAAGTTCCGTGCTTGAACCATCTTCACCCTGCTCTTCAAGGTAAGCAATAAGCATACCAAACTGTGTACCCCAATCACCAATATGGTTTTGACGTATCACCTCATCACCCAAGAACTCTAAAAGTGTCGCTAACGTATCACCGATGATAGTAGAACGCAAATGTCCTACATGCATCTGTTTTGCCATGTTTGGACCAGAATAATCTACCACTACTTTCTGTGCTTTCTCTACATACCCTACACCAATACGTTCATCATCTAAAATAGCCGTTGCTTCGCTAGAAAGCCACGCATCGTTTAACCAAATATTTATAAACCCAGGACCTGCAACTTCTACTTTAGCAACCATACCTGTTGTGTCGATATGTTCTACTACTACCGTGGCAATTTGTCTTGGATTTTGTTTTAAAATTTTCGCTAGTTTCATAATACCATTAAACTGGTAGTCACCAAACTCTACTTTGGTTGCATCCGATATAACAATATCATCTGCTTCTATATTGGCTCTTTTTAAGGCATCTTCTATAATTTTACTAAGTTGTGATTTGATTTTCATATGTGTTCCGTAGATATATAAATAAAGGATAGTATGTACAATGCTTCAAAGCAAATATTTTAAAGATAACGCACCCATCCACGATAGTGGACGCTCTACGTTTGCATTCTCTTTAAAATAGTTACTTTGGAGTACAAACTCTTATATTCATTCCAAAGGCTGGAGCTTTGGAACGAGAAAATGATTATGCTTTTGGAGTGGTGGTTGTTGTAGCCTCTTTAGCTTCAACAATGGTTTCTTTAACCTCTTCTTTAATCTCTTTAACGCTATCTTTAGCGTCAGCTACTGCTTCATCATCTTTAACAGCTTTCTTAAAGTCTTTAATTCCTTTACCTACACCTTTTGCAAGATCTGGTATTTTTTTGGCTCCAAAAAGTAGTACTACTATCGCTAAGATAATAAGTAACTCTGGCATACTTGGCATTCCCATGTGTTTCCTTTGAGTGTAATATCTCTAATTATTAGAGATTTGATAAAAGATTATACACAATTTAGGTTAATTTTTCCAATGAAGTACCATTTTTTCCAACTCTTCACTATTTTGTTTCAATCTAGCAGCATTGGCAATGGTTGTAAATTGGGCTGATGCATCTTCAACAACATCGTTAATTATAACAAAGTCAAACTCACCAACAGCGTTAATTTCCTCTTTGGCATTCTCGACACGTCGTTCTATAATAGAAGTATCATCTGTAGCACGAGCATAGAGTCGTTTTTCTAACTCTTTTAATGTAGAAGGAGTAATAAAAGCAGAAGTCACATAGTCACCCATTTTAGCACGTACCAGACGATGTCCTTGAACATCTATATCAAAAATTACCAATTTTCCTTGAGAGAGTGCCTTATTAACAGGCTTCATAGAAGTTCCATAGTAGTTACCGTGTACGGTAGCATACTCTAAAAAATCACCAGCCTTAATACCCTCTTCAAACTCGGCATGCGTTACAAAGTAGTAGTCAACACCATGCACTTCTCCCGTTCTAGGCTGACGTGTTGTAGTCGAGATAGAAAAATAATATTCACCTATTTTAGGACTGGCATGATTGATAATGGTACTCTTCCCAGCCCCTGATGGACCAGAAAGTACTAAAATGGCACCTTGCATACTATTTAGCTTTTGGGAACTTAATATTAATAGTCACGGTTGTACCAGCAAGCAGTTCTCTAAGTGTTTCAACTTGTAAGCTGGCCAATGTTTCTACTAAAACCTCTGAATTAACAGTAGAAACAGATTTCTCTTTCTTGCTCTTTTTCTTCTTCTCTACCTCTTCACTTGCTACTTTATCACTCTTGATTTCAGTTTCAGAAAGAGAGATTGCTGACATACTGGGTGCCATTAAATCTTCTAGCTCCATGGTCTCCGTTTTTTCATCTTGAAGAATCTCTTTAATATTTGCTATTTCTGAGTGGTCTAGAACCTTTGTTGTTATATCTTCAGGGTTAATTTCTTCTTTAACCTCTTCCATATCATTATCTAACGCAGTCACAATCTCTTCCTCTATTTCTTCTTTAGATACTTCAACACTGCTCTCTACTTCAGCAACTTTTTCATTGGCAAAATCAAGCTCATCACTTTTTTCAAAATCGAAATCCAATATCTCATCATTTAAAACTGGCTCTTCAGTTTTAGGCTCTTCTCTAAAAAGTTCATCATCCAATGAAAACTTATCATCATCTAAATCAAGTTCAAAGATATCATCACTGTTCTTTTCTAGCAACGCTTCACTCTCTACTTTTAACTCTCTATCCATATTTAACGCTTCAGGAGTTTTTTCAAAGAGCTCATCTTCTAACTCATCTGACTTTAAAGGGAAAGCCTCTTCTAATTTTTGATCAAAACTATCTTGATCATTAACCATACCCTCATCAATTTTTGTCAACTCATCCATAAGATCTCTCTTCTCCTCAGCAGCTTCTAGTTCTGGTATTTTGTCCAATTTATCCTCTAAATCAAAAAGTGGTTCCCTATTTTCATCTTTTGCATCGGAGAATACATCAAAATGTTCTACTTCTTCTACTGCTTTACTCTCTTCATCCACCACTTCACTCTCTTCTACACTTCTGATTACAGCAGAAACTTCTGAGGGTAAAAAAGGTTTTAAAATACTTATATCAAATGTATCTGACTCTACCTTATCATCTTGAGCATAAAAAAGTACCTTTTTCTTAACTTCTACATGTGTAAATATCGTACTTTTTACATCTTGATTCCATGAGTCTGCATCAACAAAAACGATATCATAATTATAAGATGACAACTCTGTAACTTCCTGAATTTCATCTATCTCTATATCTTCTTTTCTTGCACTTAATGCTGTCAATCTCGACACTACTGGATTGTTGTTGATTAATAATATTTTCATTTTCACTCCAAAGTTTTATATTCAATTATATTGTGTTGAATTATTTTAGTATAATTCCAGTTTAAATAAGATTAATTGAGTTTTTTTATTAAATTTAGATTAAAATATAAAATTAAATTTAACTAATCGAAAATTACTTTTAACTTTAAAACACAACTTGTGTTTATTTTCAAGTTTTAATATTAGGACAAATAATTGTTAGATCTATTCATCGAGACCATTTTTGACATAGGATATGTAGGTTTTTTCTTTTATATGATTATAGTAGGAACATTCATACCCCTTCCCACACAACTGATACTTCTTCCAGCTGGTTTTTTAGCCTCTCAAGGAAAACTTGATATCTCAACCACCCTACTTGTTACTGCATTGGGAACAACCATAGGTGCCACCATCAACTACCTTATGGCGAACTATATCACAAAACGTTTTATCAGTAAAGAGAAAAGTTATAAAGTAAAAACATTTTTTGATAAATATGGAAAACTCTCTGTTTTTTTAGCACCTCTCACCTTTGGAATGGGACAATACATCTCTCTGCCTGCTGGTGTGGCAAGAATGGATTTACGATGGTTTATCCCCCTTATATTTATCTCTAATGCGCTATGGAACTTTGCCATGCTCATGCTCGGCTATCTTTTCGGTGACGATGCCAACTCTAAAGCACTCTACTTGGTAGGTTGTGCTGCGATTCTGGTCATTGTCATTATTAGTAGTTTTGTCTATAAGGAATTTAAAAGTTATTGAAAAGTTATGGGTGGATATAATGACAAAAAAACTCCCTTAAGGATTTAAACATGTCAACTTATGTATTTGGACATAGCACACCTGATTCTGACTCTATTGTTGGAGCCATTTCACTCTCTTATCTTAAAAATCAATTGGGTGAAGATACCATCCCTTCTCGACAAGGAGAGATTAACCCTGAAACAGCATTTATACTTGAAAAATTCTCGTATGATAAACCACTTTTAAAAACAAACTATGCTGGAGAAAATGTTTATCTTATTGACTTTATGGAGAGTTCTCAAAGCCCAGAAGACATTAATGAAGCGACCATTTTAGGCATTGTAGACCACCACAAACTTGGTGACCTAAAAACAGCAACACCTCTTGAGATGTGGGTAAGACCGGTAGGGTGTTCAAATACCATCGTAAAGCAGATGTTTGACTACTATGATGTAGAGATTCCAAAAGAGTTGGCTGGTATGATGATGTGTGCCATTTTAAGTGACACCGTTATTTTTAAGTCACCAACCTGTACAAAAGAAGATACCAAGGCGTGTAAAGAACTTGCAACAATAGCTGGTATAGAAGATTACAAAGCTGTAGGTATGGAGATGTTCATTGTAAAATCTGATGTACTTAACGCTACCAAAAGAGAGCTGGTACTCAGAGACTTTAAAGACTTTAACATGAATGGAACTAAAATCGGTGTAGGACAACTAGAGGTGGTTGACCTCTCTGTATTTGACAACATGAAAGAGGAGCTTTTTGAAGCGATGAAAGAGCTTAAAACTGAAGGTGAACGTCACTCAGTTATACTGCTCTTAACAGACATTATGCTAATGGGTTCTCAGTTATTGGTGATTAGTGATGAGAATGCTAAAGTTGAAACTGCCTTTGATATCACCCTAGAAAACAACCAAGTTTGGATTGACGGTGTAATGAGTCGTAAAAAACAGATTATTCCATTTTTAGAGAAGCAATTCTAAGAATTAGACAAAAGTTAATCTAATTTAACAAATATTCATAATTATCTATCTTTACTTTGCTATAATTTAAAAAAATCATAGCAAAGTAATCTCATGAAAAATAACTCTATAAAAGACCACTATTTTCTCTCTCAACCTCATCAACCATTTTTTGTTTTAGCTTTTACCAATGCTATTGTCTCAATGTTGCTCTTTATGCTCATCTATAAAAATGCTATTATCCCTGAGATATCAGCTGTAACATATCATGCCTATGCACTTATATTTCTAGTTTTCACTCCTGCTTTTATAGCATTTTTGTTTACCACATTTCCAAGATTTTCAAACACTTCAGCTATACCACAAAGACGTTATCTTAGAATTTTTTGGCTCTTTTTAGTAGGATCCATTCTCTTTATAATCGGTTCTTTTATCTCACATATTTTTTCAACCATAGGAATGATTGCTCTTCTTATTGCTCACTTTGGTGCCACAGTTATACTCTTAAGTATCTACTTTGATTCACCGCATAAAGAGAAAGATGACCAATACTGGATACTCATTGCCATGGCATTTGGGTTTCTTTCCCATCTTCTTTTTCTACTCACTATTTGGTTCCCAGAACTTTATACACTTGCCGTACAAATCGCTATCTATCTTTACCTTTTTTTGATGGCGTTTTCAGTAGGACAACGAATGATTCCTTTCTTCTCCCACTCTATGGTAAAAAGAGATTTAGAACTCCTCGCTAAAATATTGGTTGTACTTTTGGCTCATCTCATTTTAGAGAGTAGCATCCCCCACAGTTCATTCATAGCAGACTCTGTTTTGGTTTATATTATAGGAAAAGAACTCCTAAGATGGGAACTCCCTTTTCCTAACCCTAACCCTCTCCTGTGGATACTCCACGTTGCCATGTTCTGGATACCAATAGCCTTTCTCTTCTCAGCCATCTCTAACCTAACAGCACTTATCTCAGGTAGTTACTTTTTATTTTTAGACATACACGCACTCATGTTGGGCTTTGTATTTACAGTCATGATTGGCTTTGGAACCCGAGTCACCCTAGGACACTCAGGAAACATGATGCAAGCTGACAAATGGACAACCCTACTCTTCTACGGAACCCAAATTGTAGTACTCATAAGAATCATCACCTCCCTAGGAGCAGCAAAAGGATGGAACATCCTCATACTATTCGACATATCTGTCACCGTTTGGCTACTACTATTTATAGCATGGGGAATCAGATTTTTCCCTGTATTGATTTTTGGAAAGAAAATAGAGAGTAAATAATAAAAAAAGGGAGAAGTAAAAAAGCTCTTCTTTTTAGTTATGTTTAGATTTTATGTGGCTTGTGTGAGGTGTACATCAGGTACATTGAACAAAAATGCATGAAATATGAATATAAATAAGAAAAAGTGGTACACCCAACAGGATTCGAACCTGTGACCTTCGGTACCGCAAACCGATGCTCTATCCAGCTGAGCTATGAGTGCACATATATTGTGAGGACGAGATTATAGCAAATAAATCTGTTGATTACAAGAGTTCATCAACAGATTTGTTACTATTGTGTTATTTTGCTTGTAATTGGTGAAATTTTAGTACCATTTCTATCTTAGCACGAGGAACGTCGAGTGCATTTTCTATTACCATTAAATCTTTACCCTCCTCATTCATCTCAATAATTTTTTGTTTTAGTTCATGTTGTTCAGGAGTTTTGTTCACTTCTGCACGCTCTTCTATCTCATATACATAATCATGAAGTGACAGCACTTTTTGTTCTAAAATCTCTATAGACTCTGTCTGCTCATCTGATTTTGCTTTCGCTAAAATAAGATAAAATAAAATACCTATTACCCCCACAAATGAAAAAAGTGAAAAAATAAACTGTAACTGCTCTGCTCCCATCTATATAACCTCCATAATAATCAATAGTAAAAACATAATCCCTAAGTATCCGTTGACCGTAAAAAATGCTTTATCTATTTTAGTGAAATCTTTGCTCACCAAATAATGCTCATAGGTTAGCATAATGGCACTTAAAAGCACTGCAATGGAAGCAAATAATCCTAACCCTGCACTCTGAATAAAGAGTACCCATAACACAATGGTCATAAAATGAAACACCTTTGCTATAAGCATGGTATTTTTTGCACCAAAGTGTGAAGGGATAGAGTGAAGGTTGTTGGCTTTATCAAACTCTATGTCTTGCAGTGAATAAAGCAAGTCAAACCCTGCTACCCAAAAAACAACTCCTCCAGCTAAGAAAAGTGACCAAACCGTAATATCTCCTGTGACAGCAACCACTCCTGCAATGGGAGCCAACCCCAAAGAGACACCTAAAATAATGTGTGCAAAAGAGGAGAAACGTTTAAAGAGCGTATAGGCTCCAAGTATCAATAAAATGGGTACCGAGAGTTGTAGTGCTAAGGTATTGATAAAATAAGCTACTAAAACAAAAAGTAAAGCATTCACTGCTATAAATACCAACATGGTGGTGCTACTTACTCTTCCATCTACCGATGGTCTATTTTTTGTTCGGGGGTTCAATACATCTATATCACGATCAAGATATCGGTTAACACCCATGGCAAAATTTCTTGCAGTTACAGCTGCTAAAACGCCTAAGAAAAGAAGATGCCAACCAAACCAACCCGTCCCATGCTCTAACTTCGATGCGACCAACATCGCAATAAATATAAATGGTAAAGAGAAAATACTGTGTTGCAACATCACCATTTCAGAAAGATTTTTAAATCTTGTTATAAAATTATTCATTTTTAATTTTTCACTTTTCATTAGCTCTAAGGGTGTGGAATTTTTAATTTGCTATTCAAAGACCAAGCAATAAGAGCAACAAAAAGACCAATTACATAAGCGTTAGCAATCACATCGTAAGAGAAGAGCAGATAAAGCACCCAAAGTAAAATGGCACCCAATGGTGTAGGTACACCTTCAAAGAACTTTGTTACTGTTCCCTCTTTAGATTTCATATTAAACTCAATTAATCTTCTCAATCCTGCAACAATATATGCAATAAAAACTAAACCTAAAATTAACTCTTGCATACCTGTTCCATTTGCAGTAATGGCATAGTAGAGTAAAAACGAAGGCATAACAACAAACGAAATAAAATCGGCATAAGAGTCTACCTGTATTCCAAACTCTGTAGAGAGATTATACTTTCTGGCTACTTTTCCATCTGCTATATCTAAAGCACCAGCAATCCATGCTAAAATGATGGCTGTAAAAAAGTCTCCATGCACAATAAAATGTATGGCTATCAATCCAGCTGCAATATTACCAAAGGTAATTAAGTTCGCAAGATTAAAACGATTGTTTTTGTCAAATAACATTATAACGTCCTTTATAAAACCGTTATTTTACCCTATTACTAATAAGTAGTAGTTGTTGATGATAATGAGACTAAAACCAAACATAATTTAATATATTTAAATGTATAATATTTAAATATATTAAAATAAAAATTATAATATTAGGATGCAATAGAATGAGCGACTTTAATCAATTAGCATTGATTGGACCTACAGCTTCGGGGAAAAGTGCCTTAGCCATTGAGTTGGCAGATAAAAATAATGCTTACATTCTCTCTTTAGACTCTTTAGCCATTTATAAAAAGATAAACATAGCCTCAGCCAAACCAAACGTAGAAGAACGAAAAAATATACCACATTTTGGAATAGATGTCATATTTCCCAATGAACCGTTTGATGTTACAACATTTATACAACTTTATCATCAAGCAAAAAATCAAGCCATAAAAGATGGAAAAAATTTAATTATTGTAGGTGGTACCAGCTTCTATCTCAATACCCTTATTAATGGTATCAGTGAACTTCCAAAAATATCTCAAAGCACTAAAGAGAAAAGTAATAAACTCTTAAAAGATTTAAATGCTGCACACAAATTTTTGTATGATATTGACAAAGAGTACATAAACGCCATCACCATCCATGACCGTTACCGAATAGAAAAGATGTTAAACCTCTACTTTCAAACAGGTATGTCACCAACCGAATACTTTGAAATGCATCCTCCAAAACCTGCCATTATTCATCCTCTACCTATTTATGAAATTACAGTTGACCGTGACATTTTAAGAAAACGTATCGATACCCGTACTCTTAAAATGATAAAGTGTGGACTTATAGATGAAGTCTTTTACCTAGAAAAAAACTATAATAGAAGCCCAAACAGCATGAAAGCCATAGGAATAAAAGAGGTACTAAGCTACCTAGATGGTCAATATTCAAAAATGGAAATGAAAGAAAAAATAGTCACCCACACAGCCCAACTAGCAAAAAGACAACAAACCTTTAACGCCTCACAATTTAAAAAGAAAACAGCTTTGCCTTTGCATGAATTGAGTGATTTGTTGTTAGATAAAGAGACATTTAATTAAATA
>LBBO01000001.1_pt121 | contig 20939 bp, 23 predicted proteins | sample 329191 | NCBI WGS metagenome assembly LBBO01 (sample SAMN03174413, study PRJNA266758) | hydrothermal vent metagenome | biome: marine hydrothermal vent; feature: marine hydrothermal vent chimney; material: microbial mat material; isolation source: microbial mat from marine hydrothermal vent...
AATATTTTGAACTTTTTGAAGAGGCTTGTTTTCTGATAGAAGAGTTGAAAAAGCGCTATAAACTGTGTAACTAAAATTGATACTCTTACGTGGGTTGGAAAACCCACCCTACGCATTCTCACCAGAAAATGGAAGTAAAGCACTCGCCCATGTCAGCCCACCACCAAAGGTATCTAACAACATCAACTCACCTTTTTTCAAGCGACCAGACTCCCAAATATCATTAATCGCCATGGGGATAGAAGCTGCTGAAGTATTTCCATACTTTCCAACAGTTAATACTACCTGCTCTTCTGTCATCTTAAGAGAATCACCCACAGCTTTTATAATTCTATAGTTGGCTTGATGAGGAATGAAATGAGGAATATCTGCTGAATTAATCTCATTCTTTTTCAAAATATCTTTTACATCTTTGGTTAATGTTTTAACTGCCAATTTAAAAGTTTCATTACCTTTCATTTGAACAAAATTTAACCCTTCTTCAATAACTTGCTGGGAGACAGGATGCACACAACCTGGAGCAGGGGTCATTAAAAAGTCAGCATATGAACCATCTGCAGAGGCATGAATATCAATAAAAGCTTCAGCTTTATCTTCTGTAGCAGATATTACAGCTGCCCCTGCTCCATCACCAAATAATATACAGGTACTTCTATCGGTATAGTCCACAATAGATGAAAATTTTTCAGCACCTATAATAAGTACATGTTTTTTCATACCAGATTCAACAAATGCTTTTGCTACAGACAAAGCATAAACAAAACCACTACAAGCAGCAGAAATATCAAATGCTTGAACATTTTTAATACCCAGTTTAGCAGAGATAATACATGAGGTAGCTGGCATGTTAAAGTAGTCTGGAGTAACCGTTGCACAGACGACCAAGTCGATATCTGAATGCTCTAATCCTGCTCTTTCAATAGCTATCTTAGAAGCTTTAGCAGCCATGTCACTGGTATACTCATCGGCTGATGCAATACGTCGTTCACTGATACCTGTACGTTTCAAAATCCACTCATCACTGGTGTCGACCATCTTCTCAAGATCGGCATTACTTAATACTTTAGAGGGAATATAAGCCCCAATGGAATGAAATTTTGCGTACATTATTTACCTTGTGCATTTGTTTTTATTAGTAACTCTTCTATAGCCTTATTAACACCTGAGTCATTATAGGCTATAGCTTGGAAAATAGCATTTTTAATTGCTTTTGCGTTACTTTTCCCGTGTGATATAATAGCACAACCTTTTACTCCAAGTAAAGGTGCACCACCATATTCTGCATAATCTACCTTCTCTTTGAGTTTTGTAAACACTTTTTTCTTCATCATAAATGCCCCAATCTTAGCTGGGATAGATTTACGAATCTGTGTTTTCATTAAATCAAAGACGGTTGAGACAACACCTTCACTGGCTTTAAGTACAATGTTACCTGTATATCCATCACAGACAACAACATCTACTGAACCATTAAAAATGTCTGAACCTTCAACATTTCCTTTAAAACCAGGAACATCATGCATCAATTTAAATGCTTCTTTGGTTAAAGCATTCCCTTTACTGTCCTCTTCTCCATTTGAGAGGAGTCCAACAGAGGGGCTATTTAACCCTAAAAGTTTTTGAGCATACACTTCACCCATAATCGCAAACTCATAAAGATTTTTAGCTGTACAATCAGTAACAGCACCAACATCCAACAAGAGTGTCTTGGCAGCTATTGATTTGTTTGGCATAATGGTTGCCAAAGCTGGTTTCGAGATATGAGGCAACCTTCCAATACGAAGTGTAGCCAGTGTCATGGTTGCACCAGAGTGTCCTGCTGAAACCACACCATCTGCGTAACTATCACGAACCAGCTCTACAGCTTTATAGATAGAGGAGTCTTTTCTCTTTAAAGCATGTGTCGCTTGATCACTCATAGATATAACATCAGTTGCATCTATAATTTCAACTTTATCAAGATAATATTGAGGGAGAAATGAAATAATTTGTTCTCTATCTCCTACAAGTATAGGAAGAAAACTTTTTTCGTCAAGTGCTTGTATTACACCTTCTATAATAGGTTCGGGACCAAAGTCCCCACCCATTGCATCAATAGCAATTCTAATCATAAGAATTACTTACTATGCTTTTGTCGTATTGTATTCACCAGTTGTCATGTTCATGTGGTGAGGCATTCTCCATGTACCATCTGCATCTTTTACAGGTCTTGGTAATGTTAATTTGTAGTGTGTTCTTCCTTTTGCTGCTCTTGTCTTAGAGTGACGTCTTTTAGGTACTGCCATAATATTTTCCTTTGTTTTTAAGTATTAAAACTCTTGTTCGAATTCTTCATCGTCATTATTACAATTTTCACAATAATGATATGAGTTTTCAACAGAAGCTATTTCACTTTGAACAATAAATTCAAGGTCAATAACTCCGTCAATAAATTCGATTATATCTAAATCATCTTTGGTCTCTATAACTTCATCACTTAAAGTTAAGCTAAGTGGGTAGTTCATACTATTACGGTATATTTCTCCACATCTGTCACAAGAGAGTTCAACTTCACCATCAAGGTTTCCCTCTAATCTAAGTCGATGATAACCACTTTTTGCCAGCGTGCCTTCTAATCTAACGCCAGAGACGCTAAGTTCAAAAGGTTTTTTTGTCTGACCTATTTTATCGTAAACTATTTTCACAGTTTAGTACCTTATACAAGCTCTCTTTGTGCAAAGAAGAAGTTAATCTCATTAGCAGCATTCTCTACTGAGTCAGAACCGTGAACAGCATTAGCATCAATGCTCTCTGCAAAATCAGCTCTGATTGTTCCAGCTTCAGCTTCTTTAGGATTTGTAGCACCCATTAAGTCTCTGTTTGTTTGCATTGCATTGTCACCTTCAAGTACAGTTACTACAACTGGACCAGAAACCATAAATTCTACAAGGTCTTTAAAGAAAGGACGCTCAGCATGAATAGCATAAAATGCTTCTGCATCTGCTTTGGATAATTGAATCTTTTTAGTTGCTGCAATTCTAAGGTTTGCTGCTTCGAATCTTGCAAGAATTTGTCCTACAACATTTTTTGCTACTGCGTCTGGTTTAATGATTGATAATGTTTGTTCCACGATTTTGCTCCATTAAGCTTAGCGATTTCAATAAAATGAACCACTACTAAAGTATTTTGAGCTGGAATTATATCAGAAAGTTATTAAGAGTAAGATTTATTTAAAAGGAGTAAAAGAAAAATGAAAAAAAAGTTACAAACCATAACTAAGAGAGTATGGTTTGCAAGATATTAAGAGAAGAATTAGTCTTGAACTACGTCTTCACCTGGTGTACCTCTTTCTGGGTGAAGGGTTAAACCTTCTTTTGGCTCATCCCACACAATACACTCTTCTGTTGGACAAGCTTCAGCACAGGCTGGAGAATCAAAGTGACCTACACATTCAACACATTTGTCTTCATATACATAGTAAATCTCTTCACCCGTTGGGTTATCATCCTCATCTACAATTGCTTCTGTTGGACATTCGTCAATACAAGCTGCACAGTTGATACAAGTATCTAAAATTTTTACTGCCATTTTTATTCCTTAATTTGAGTTTCTAAACTATAGCAAAAGTAGTTTAAATAACCCTTTAATAATCAATAATAATGTTAATTATTGTATTGATAAGTAGCTTTTTATCTCATCTGCACGTGTTGTCATTTCCCATGTAAAGCCCTGATCTTCACGGCCGAAGTGACCATAAGCTGCTGTACTCTTATAAATCGGTCTTAAAAGATCTAACTCTTTAATTATTCCTGATGGAGAAAGATCAAAAAGCTCTCTCACGCATGCTTCTATTTTAGATTCTTCTATTTCACTTGTTCCATGCGTATCGACCATAATAGAAACAGGTTGAACCACACCAATAGCATAAGCAATTTGCATGGTCACTCTACTGGCAACACCAGCTGCTACTAAATTTTTAGCCACATAACGAGCAGCATACGCTGCAGAACGGTCTACTTTTGTAGGGTCTTTACCAGAAAATGCACCACCACCATGAGGACAAGAACCTCCATAGGTATCTACAATAATTTTACGACCAGTTAATCCAGCATCACCTTGAGGACCACCAATAACAAAACGCCCCGTTGGATTGATATGATAAGTAATGTCATCTGAGAGTAACTCAGCAGGTATAACCTCTTTAATAACTTCTGTCATCACAGCTTCAGAAAGTACAGCATGGGTAATCTCATCGTCATGTTGGGTAGAGACAACAATGGTGTCAATGGCCACAGGTTTGTCATCGATATATTTTACACTTACTTGTGCTTTTCCATCAGGTCTTAAGAATGGTACCGTACCATTTTTTCTAACCTCTGCCAGTTTGGCAGTGATTTTATGTGCCAGTAAAATAGGTAAAGGCATAAGCTCCGGTGTCTCACTACAGGCATAACCAAACATTAAACCTTGATCCCCTGCTCCTATCTCTCCTGATTTTTGGTCAACACCTTGATTAATATCAGGACTCTGTTCACCAATACCATTAAGAACACCTGCTGATCGATAGTCAAAACCAAAGGCTGCATTGGTATAACCTATCTCTCTAATTACTTCTCGTGCAATCTCTTGCATAGGAGCATACGTACCTGTTTTTAACTCACCAGCAATAACACAAAAACCGTTACTTACCAATGTTTCACAAGCTACTCTTGCAGTTGGATCTCTTTCTATAATATAATCTAAAATTGCGTCACTTATCTGGTCAGCCATTTTATCAGGATGACCCTCTGTTACCGATTCACTCGTAAAGATGTACTCTTTTTCCATTTCTTATTTTCCTTATTCAATTATTTTCTTCTTATGATTTTATCACAGAGAATAATATGTTGTGTTTAATTTATTCTATTTATTTAATTCGATTAGCCAATTGCTCAGGTGTAATACCTAAAGAGGCTTCAACCAGTTTTGTGTTTCCATGCGTAATAAATTCATCTTCATACTCAAAAGTTGTTAACTCAACACCTTGAACTCTCTCTTCATTTAAAAGCTCCAATATAGCTGAACCAACACCACCCATTTTTACACTGTCCGAGAAGACAAACCATTTTTTATGTGTTTTAGATAACTCAAGCAGTCTATTTTTATCTAAAGGCTTTACAAAACGTAAATCTAAAATAGTTGGATTGGCTTCAACAAGAGTAGCCACCTCTTCTGCTCTACCTACTCCATTACCATAACCTATAAAGAGAATCTCTTCTCCCTCTTTTATAGTATCTGATTTCCCCAATTCAAATGGAGTTTTAGCTACATTTTGTGAACTAAATGCTCCCCTTGGATATCTAAAGGCACAAGGTGTTGGGAAATCTTTTGCATACTCCATGGCCAGTTTCATTGTGCTGTCACTCGATGGTGCAAAAATGGTCATATTTGGAATGGCTCGTAAAAATGAGATATCAAACACACCTTGATGCGTCTCACCATCTTCACCTACAAGCCCTGCTCTATCTATGGCAAAAGCCACCCCTAAATTCATAAGACAGATGTCATGAATCAGCTGGTCATATCCTCTTTGTAAAAAAGTTGAATATAGAGCACAGAAAGGTTTAAATCCCTCTTTTGCCAAAGGTCCCATAGAGGTAACAGCGTGCTGTTCAGCAATGGCAACATCCCAAAAACGTTCAGGGTACTTTTCCAATGCTGCAGACATACCTGTTCCACTTGGCATCGCTGCTGTTACACCAATAACCTTTTCATCACTGTCTGCCAACTCAACTAAGGTCTCTGAAAAAATAGCTGTTGAAGCTTTTGGAGCAGACTTTTTAGCCGAATTTCCGGTAGTCAAATCAAATGCACCCACACCATGCCAATGCTCTTTACCTACACCTTCAGCAACTTCATACCCCTTACCTTTGGTAGTTTGAACATGAATAATCACTGGTCGCTTCATATCTTTCGCTAGGAGTAAGGTCTCTTTTAATGAAGCAATATTATGACCATCAATTGGTCCAATATACTCTAAACCCAACTCTTCAAATAAAATTCCAGGAGTAATCAAATGAAAAGACTCTTCAAATCGTTTGGCCAAATAGGTTGCCCCTTCAGGAAGGGTCTCCAACATCTCTTTGGTTTTTGTTTTAAATTTCTGATAAAAAGGAGAAGCCATCGACTGAGACAAAATACGACTCAACGCCCCAATAGGAGAGGCAATACTCATCTCATTATCATTTAAAATCACAATCGCTGGATACTTCCTATCACCCAACTCATTCATAGCCTCATAGACCATACCAGCAGACATAGAACCATCACCAATCATAGCGATAGGAACACGTTCATTTTGTTGACCATTCAGAGCAATCGCTTTTGCTGCACCCGTCGCCAATGAAATAGAGGTCGAACTGTGTCCTGCCATATAATAGTCATTGTCCGACTCTTTTGGTTTGGTGTAACCACTAATCCCACCAAACTGACGTAAAGTATCAAACTCATCCCATCTGTCTGTTACCAACTTATGAGCATAAGATTGATGAGAAACATCAAAAATAAAGGGGTTCTTTTTGGAATCAAAGAGAGAATGCATCGCTACAATAATGTCTGTAGCTCCCAAAGTTGAACTTAGGTGTCCACCATTTTTACTCACCGTATCAAGAATTTTTTGACGTACCTGCTCTGCAATAGACTCTAGCTCTTCTATACTTTTTTCTTTTAAGTCTCCAAACTTATTCATGACAATACCTTTGTTAAAACTTCAAAGAGTCTATCGTTTTGTTCTTTGGTTCCAATGGTAATACGTACAGCATTTAAGCCATACGACACTAAGTTACGAATAATCACACCTTCTTGCAGTAAAGCATCAGAAATCTTTGTAGAGTCCCTGCTCTTATCAAAAAGATAGGTAATAAAGTTGGTATAGCTCTCTATATACTCAAAACCATTCTCTTTTGCAAAAGCCTCATAACGACCAATCTCTTGAGTATGTAGAGCAATCGACTCTTCTACAAATCTCTCATCTTTACAAGCTTCTATGGCAGCAACCAATGAAAGTGTTGTGATGTTAAAGGGAGGACGCATTTTATACAATTCATTAATTAATGTTGTATTCCCAATACCATAACCCACACGCATACCACCCAAACCATAAGCTTTTGAGAAGGTTCCAAGGTAAATAACATTGGAAAAACCTATCACATCATTTGGTGTAATGCTATAAGCTTCATCTTTTGCAGCTGCATACTCCATGTAGGCACCATCTACAACCACCAAAGTCTCTTCACCTATTGCTCCAATAATCTTCAAAACATCTTCTCTACTCGTCGCATCACCTGTTGGATTGTTTGGTGTACACAAATAGACAATTTTTGGCTTATGCTCATTATAAGCTTCGATAAACTCATCAACTTTATGTTCATATGAAGCTGTTCTTACTATCTTCGCACCCATCTGTTTTGCATAAATCTCATACATGGCAAAGGTAACTTTTGACATCAAAACAGAGTCATTCTCACTGAGTAATGCACGAGAAACAAACTCCAAAACTTGGTCTGAACCAGCACCAATAATGATATTTTCATCTTTTACATCAAACTTTTTTGAGAGTGCATCTTTAAGTTCAAACATTGAATCATCAGGATACAAAAAAGCTTTATGAGCATTGTTGGCAATCGCTTGTGCCACTTTAGGACTACACCCTTTTGGGTTCTCATTTGATGCCAACTTTACAACATCTTTAGGATCTATACCAAACTCTCTAACCACAAGCTCTATAGGCTTACCTGCTTCATAGATTTTTATATCTTTCAGTGCGTCATTAAACTTCATCAATTTCCTTTAAATATCGTCATTCTCTTTAACATACGAACCAAGTATCTTTATAAGTCCCTTATGTTTCTCTATAATCTGGTCTATCTCTTTGTCATCTTGATGTCCACTAAACTCGATAAAAAAGACCGATACTCCCTCAACTATATGTGATTTAATCTTGGTTAAGTTAATATTGAACTTTTCAAAATCATTTAAAAATGAAACCAATGCTCCAGGAGTATTGGGGAGACGTACCAACATAGAAGTTTTATCATCACCCGATGATAAATTATCAAAGTTACTAACGATAAAGAATCGTGTCATATTGTCAGCACAATCCTCTATGTTTTCAAAAAGTATCGGTAAATTATAAAGCTTTGCAGCCACATCAGCACAAATCGCTGCTGTCCCCTCTTCATTCATAGCAAGTTTTGCAGCCTTTGCTGTTGACTCGACTGGAATCAGTTCTACTTCATCTAAACCAACATCTTGTAAAAACTTATGACACTGATCAAAAGCAATATCTTTGGAGTAGACTTTTTTAATCTCTTTAACCTCATTACATGTTGTCGCTAAAGTGTGATGAATCCCAACAAACACCTCAGCAATAATCTTTAAATCATAATCATTGAGACAGTTAATCGTATCACTAACAATTCCATTGGAAGAGTTCTCTATGGGGACAACACCAAACTTAGCTGTTCCACGACTCACTTCTCGAAATACACCTTTTATAGAACCTATAGGTAAGTAGGCACTCATGGCACCAAACTTACTCTCGGCAGCTTGATGGGTAAAACTCGCCTCTGGTCCAAGATAAGCAATGCCCTCTGGACGCTCAAGATTTCTAGCTACGGCAAACATCTCTAAAAAAAGTGCATCTATGGCATCGTCGGTAAGTTTTCCAGAGTTTTGAGCCTTCAGACGATTTAAAATTGACTGTTCACGTTCAGGACGATAAATAGGAGCACCTGTTGTATTTTTAAGTTCACCTACTTGATGAACATACTCCATTCTTTTGTTATAAAGTTCCAATAGAGTATCATCTATCATATCAATTTGAACGCGTAATTCATCAAGTGTCATGGTTTTTCCTTTTTCATTATTCTCGTTCCCACGCAGAGCATGGGAACGAGACAATCTATTTTATTGTTGCCAACTCGTATCACAACTCTCTTCAAGTCGAACTTGGTCTTCAAATGTCTCTCGTTCACGAATCAAGTAATCATTTCCATCTAAAATAGCTACTTCAGCTGCACGCCCACGTGTGTTGTAATTACTTGACATGGTAAAACCATAGGCTCCTGCAGAGTGTACGACCAAGATATCATGATGCTCCAATGGTGGAAGCTCTACATTTTTTCCTAAAAAATCTCCACTTTCACAAACAGGACCCACCACATCAGCAGGGGTTAACGTACCCTTTTTCTGTACAGCTTCTATTTTATGATAAGCATTATAAAGACTTGGACGAAGTAAATCATTCATCGCACCATCTACAATTACAAAACGTTTGTCACCATTTACTTTTTCATACAATACAGAGGTAACAAAAATACCTGAATTTGCCATCAGATAACGCCCAGGTTCAGAGAGTATCGTGACATCCAAACCTTTAATTTGACCAATAATCGCTTTTGCATAATCAGCAGGTACAATGGTGATTTCATCATCATAGACAACCCCTAAACCTCCACCAATATCGAAAAACTTAATCTCTATACCTACGGCGCCTAAAGAGCGTACCAAGTCAGCCACAATTCCACACGCTTCTCTAATGGGAGCCAGTTCTGTTAATTGAGAACCAATATGAAAATGAATTCCTATAGGGTTTAAATGGTCAGATTTTTTAGCATAAATATACATACGTTTTGCAGTATCTAAACTAACACCAAACTTATTCTCATGTAAACCTGTTGAAATGTAAGGGTGTGTTTTTGGGTCAACATTTGGATTCACACGAATAGAGATACGTGCTTCAACACCCAACTCTACTGCAATCAGCTCTACCCGTTTCATCTCAGCTTCACTCTCTAGGTTTATAAGTAAAATCTCCTCTTGTAAAGCTTCACGAATTTCAGAATCTTTTTTACCCACACCTGAAAAAATAATACGGTACTTTTTCACTCCAGCCTTTAAAGCCCGACGAACCTCACCAATACTCACACAGTCAGCCCCAGCACCTAAGTTTCCTAAGTGACGAATAACAGCCAAGTTAGAGTTCGACTTTACAGCATACGCCACCAAAGATTTCTTACCTCCAAAGGCTTCTTTCAGCTCCTCATATCGGTTGGTAATGTTGTTGAAATCATACAGATAAAGTGGTGTATCATACTTTTTAACCAAAGTTGTTATATCTAAACTCATAATAAATCGTTCCTAATTGTTATAATTGTCGCGATTCTATCTAAATTTTGGTTACAGATGGGTGATTGAAATTTTGGAGTATCAATTAAATCTTATTTTGAGATTGGATATAAGTATAAAATGCATAAATATACAGAAGTGCAATAGGTAAAATAATCGCCAATTCTGGAATAATGGTTCCGTTTTCTCCCAGACGCTGTAGAGCAAAAAGGATACCCCAAATAAAAAGTGTTCCACCCAATGCTTTCATACTCGTAGCAGAGATATTCATATAACGAGCATGAAAAGGAAAAGAAAAAATCAATATAATAATTAATGCTATAGAAAAAAGTGGTAGTACTATTTTACTATAGATATCTGCCCGTAAAGCTTCTGTAGATAAGCCTTGGTTTTTAAGCAACTTGTTCGCTATAATAGCTTCATCTAAGGTGAGCTGTTTACCATCATAAATAGACTTCAAAATTTTTGGTTGATAATCTTTCAAGGTATGTAAACGAACAATCTTCTCAACTTTTAGATGTTGATTTCCCGATTCATCTATTACCTTAGTCTTTTTTAAAACGTTAAAAGCGACCCATTCATGAATGTTGTACCATGCTTCTGGAGAGGTAAATGTTTCAATAACTCGATTATCTTTCATTTTAAAAATAGTCAGATTTTCTATTTTATAACGCTGGGGAATTAATGCCCCGATATAGACAAAACTGTTGTCATATTTAAAAAATAAGTCTTCTGTTTTACTGATTCCATATTGATTTTTTTGTACTATTTTTGCTGTATCATGAGCTGTTGCAAATGAGCTGAAATTGAGCGCTAAAAAGAGTAAGTAGGTAGAGATAGAGACAACAAGAAAAGGTTTTAAAAGTTCACTTCTTGTTACACCTAAAGCATAAAAAGAGGAGACCGTATAATCTTTCACAAAAGTGATATAGGTCCAAACAGCACCAAAAATTATAGCCAAGGGGTAGAGTAAATTTAATGACTCCTGCCATTTAGCAAAGGCATACAATATTTTAATGTTAAAAGAGGCTAAAGAAGCACCATTCATAAGATAGTCAAGCCCGGTAAATAGTCCTGTTAAGCCCATTAAGATGATAAGCATATGTTTTACATAATGTAAAGCAACATAGTTAAAAAACATCCAATTAAGCTTCAAAAGATTTTAAAGAATATCTCGATTTTACTTCATCAAGTGTTTTCTCTTTCAACTCTTTAATTGCAGAAGCTGTATATTCAATCCATCCCGTTAAAACTTTCTCTTCCTCTGCAGAAAAATCATGTAAAACATAATCAGCCACTTGACTTTTATGTTCTGGTTTTCCAACACCCATACGTACACGATTGTACTCTTTTCCTATCATGGCATCGATAGAACGTAAACCATTGTGTCCACCATGTCCACCACCATTTTTAAAACGAAGTGCTGAGAAAGGGAGGTCTATATCGTCATGAACAACAACAATATCTTCTAACTCTATTTTATAAAAATTCTTAACAGCCTGTAGGCTTTTTCCAGAGACATTCATAAAAGTCATAGGTTTTAAAAGTAAAAAATTGGGGGATTTAAAAAGTTCGCCATGGAAAGCATTTTTAGAGACATCTCTAGCCCCAAGGTCATAAACAAGTTTGTCTATAACCTTAAAACCAATGTTATGTCGCGTATCTTCGTATTGTGTACCTGGATTTCCCAGTCCTACGATTAACAACATATGCTAAACTTTATTATTTAGCTTTAATTACACCAACAACAGCAACATCTGTTCTGTCCATTAGTCTACAGTTAGCAGGTGCTTCCATATCTCTAATAAGAATTGATTCATCTCTATCAAGATTTTCAACATCTAAAGTAAAGTTAGCTGGAATATTTTCAATAGCACCTCTTACTTTAATTCTTTTCTTTTGAATCTGGAGAACACCCTTGTTTTTAAGACCTTTAGGTATACCTATGGTTTTAACAGGAACTAAAAAGTTTGTCACTTGACCTGGTACTGCAACTCTTAAGTCTACGTGTACTACGTCACCATGAACTGGGTGTAGTTGATACTCTTGAATAACAACATTTAAATCTTTACCTTCTACTTGTAAAGGAAGAACCAACGCTTCTTTAGCTCTTACAGCTTTAACAAAATCACCTCTTTTAAACGCAGCTTGAATATTCTCTACACCATTTGCATAGATGTTAGCTGTTAGATAACCATCTCTTCTTAGTTTCTTTGCAGAACCTGTTCCGATACTCTCTCTAGTAATACCTTCTAACATGTTTTTCCTTAATAATTAAAATTAGGAGCGAATTATACTGAGATATCATTAAGATTTGGTTATTTTCTTATAGGTCTCTCTAAAAAGTTTAACAATGGCAATATCGTCCATATCAGTTGCTTCTGATTTCTCACTTGAACCCTCACTCTTGGTTACTTGAAGTAAATGACTGTTTTCCTCTTTTAGTATCGTTATCTCTTTTTGATAATCAACCAACTGCTCCTCAATATGGGTAAATTGATCTTTTGAAATAACAAACTCATCCTCCTCACCATTGATACTATAAAGTTTTAACTCTTGCTCCAGTTCACCAATGGTCTCTCGATAAAGAGCCATTGTCTTCTCTTTCTCTTTATTAACCAGGTTGAGCTCTTCAATTTTATTTTGTAATGTTTCTATGGCTTCACTGTTATCAATTATAGACCCATCATCAGAAAATACGCCACTTATCTCCGTACCTTTTAATGTCAAAGCTGCCAGCTGTGCATCCCGATTTAAAAATAGGTTCTGCTTCTCCTCTATGGTATTTTCAGCTTTAATCAATACCGTTTCTAACTCTTGTATCTCTTTAACTCTACCGTTGGCTTCACGCTCTAATTGATCAATCTGTTCTAGGAGTGCTTGTTTATCTTCTTTGGCACTAAGATTTTCACTCACAAAGTTTTCAGCAACATTTAACTGCTGTTGTAATTTAGTTAAACGATGACTCTTTTCATTCAACAGAGTTGTTTTCTCTTCTAGCGACGCTTTTAATTCTCTGTTTGTATGCTGAAACCTTAGAAGCATCGACTCTTTATCTGTAAACTCTTTCTCCAACATATCTATACGGTCATTTCTGTCATCTAAGGTACTACTCAGTACATCCATATCTAAAAGATGTTTTTTCGATTGAGATATCTTAGTAAGTAACCAGCCGATGATAAAGCCCAAAATCAGTGCCACAACCAAACATAAAATCATTTTCATTATTAATTCTGTCATCTTATCTCCTTTTTAAATAAATCTCAACACGTCTATTTAACGAATTATATGGCGTTTCAGGAAGAAGAAGTTGTCTCTCTCCAAAACCTTTAGCAGTAATGGTATCGGCTTTTAAACCTTTTTTAATAAGGTATTTTTTAACCCCATTGGCACGAATTTGACTAATTTTAAGGTTAATACCTGCTGCTCCACCAGCATCGGTATGACCTTGAACTTCAATAAGAACATCATCTTTCCCTGCCAATGCTACAACAACCTCATCTAAAACTTTTTTACCCTCTGTTCTGATTTTTCCAGAGTTTTTCTTGAAATTAATTTTGTTGTTCTTTAGAAGTGCAAATATCTTCTCTTGCTCTATTTCAAGATTACTCTTAGCAGTTTCAAGTTTGGGTGCTTCTTTTGAAAGAGATTCCTGTTTAGATTCTTCTTTCTTATCTGCTTCTTTTTTGCCTGCATCTTTGACCTCTTTAACTACAACAGTTGTCATATCAGATATATCATAGGTTTTATCATGCGTTTCTAGTAACGTTACCAATTGGTCTTTCCCTGCTTGCTCTGCAAATAGACCCTCTACTTTTACACTTTTTTTATCAATTGAAAGTTTTGGATCGGCAATCTCCTCTTTATCCAATAAAGTCAGTACAGAAGAGACCAACCCTTTCCAAGACAAGGTTTCGTCATTGTCTAAAAAAGTTATATTATTCTCACAGGATTTATCTTTAGAACAATTGGCAATAAATACCTTAAAAGCATCTCCATTCTCCAACAACGGAATATTTCCTGATATGAATGTTTTATCATTTTGAGTATAATAGTTAAAAGATGAATTCTCTTCTTTTATCTCTGGAGATATAACAGCTACCCTATCTTCCTCTTTTGTCTCTACTATAGAGTCATTACTCTCTTCTTCTAAAGCTGAGACAATTAAAGACGCTTCTCCGTTTTTAACAATACCATTTTCTATAGGGATAGTGGTTGATGCCATTATAGGCGATAGTTTATGACTCTGTGTACTTAAACCCAACTCTTTATAATATCCTTCTGCATTAAAGAATATACATAAAAATATTAATAGAAGAGAGGCCAACAATCCAAATACTATAACACTTTTACTACTCATTGGTCTGTCCTTTTAGTATAATTGTTTAATTATATTGTAAAAAGTTTAAGAAGTAAATAGTTATGAAGCAGATTCCTCCTCAGATTCTGCTGGTTCTTTTAAATCAAAGATATCTTTTTCCTCATTTTCATCACTTTCGTTATCACTATTTCCTGATGAAAGACCAATTCCTTGAAGTTTAAGTTTCATATCCGACTCATTGGTTGCATTTTCAAGTACCGTCTCTTCATCAATCCGACCCTCATCATAAAGTGCTAAAAGTGCTTGATCAAACGATTGTGACCCATAAATCTCTCTACCCTCTTCAATAGTATCGAGTATCTCATAATCCATATTTTGAGCAATTAGCTCGGATATTCTAGGTGTTTGCTTCATCACCTCTATGGCTGCAGCCCTTTTACCATCAACTGTTTTTACCAATCTCTGAGAAACAACTCCTCCTAAAACAGATGCCAAAGTAATACGTATACGATTCTGTTCCTCTTGTGGAAACATACCAATAACCCGATTAATCGTCTCTTTGGCATCGAGTGTATGCAGTGTAGAAAATACTAAATGACCACTATTGGCAGCATGAAGTGCAATCTCAATGGTTTCAAGGTCACGCATCTCTCCAATTAAAATAATGTCGGGGTCTTCACGTAATGCACCTTTTAAGGCATTAGAAAAAGAGTGCGAATCTTGACCAATTCCCCTTTGAGAGAATAAAGATTCTCTATCTTTATGTACAAACTCTACAGGATCTTCAACCGTAATAATATGTTTCTTTTTTGTCCGATTGATATGGTCAAGCATGGCAGCAAGTGTGGTCGATTTACCAGACCCGGTTGCACCCGTGACCAAAATAAGTCCTCTATGCATCTCAGAAAGCTCTGTAATAATTGAAGGCAGTGCCAGTTCAGTTAAAGTAAGAATCTTTACAGGAATAATCCTCAGAACAGCACTCAATCCATTTAGTTGATAAAAAAAGTTTACACGAAAACGGTTATTTTCATCAAGAACATAGGTACAGTCCAACTCTTTATTGCTTACCAGTTCCTTGTATTGTTTCTCACTTAAAATAGATTGGGCGATTCCATCCAACTCTTCATGGCTAATCTCTTGATTACCCAATTTTAACAAATCACCATTAATTCGTAAACGAATAATAGCACCTGATTTAAGATGAAGGTCACTTCCTTTGTTGTGTATGAGGTTTTTTAAATAAAATTGTAATTTCTTTTCCATTCTTTTTATACTTTATTAATTATTTTTATTTTATATATTTGTCAATTTGTTTAAATAGTTGGTTGACGGCTTATACCCTTGCTTTTTCGCCAATTTAAACCAATACTTTGCAAGATGAAACTGTTTTTTAACCCCTCTACCTTGAAGAAAACTAATCCCCATATAGTGTTTTGCTACTGCATGGTTATTTTTGGCTGCTTTATGAAACCAATTAAAGGCTTTTTTTTCACTCTTCGGCACACCTTTACCGTTTGCATACATAATGGCCAAATCAAACTGTGCATTTGCGTTACCATTTTTTGCAGCGATAGTGGTAGAAGAAAACTTTCTTGACGCTGCTGCAGAAATTCGAACCTTTCTTTGATACGTAGGTGGAGCCATTCTTGTTCTTTGGGGTCTCTGATAATGGTTATTCGTTCGAGCTTGAACGCTATTGTTCTGATTATACCGATATTCTGGTCTTGCTTCATATCTTCTTGGTTCATATTTTATGGGTGCTATATTTTGAGAATAATTCGTAGAAGTATTATGCGTACCTCCTGAAGCTCTCAAGTCATTAACACGTTCATGAAAATTGTTTGCATTTGCTGTTAAAGTGATGATAGGGACTGAGAGGTATATTAAAATTATTTTTTTCACTTTGTGTCCTTAAGTATTATTTAAATAAATTATATAATATTTTAGATTAAAGTAATATGAAAGATAATTTTTTAGAGCTGTTGAACGAGTTAATATGGGTTACCCAGTCAGGATACTAGATAACCTGTAAAAAGACTACTTTATCTTCTCTAACATTGCAGAAAATGACTCTTCAAAAGCGACAATACCTTCAGAGAGTAGTTGCTTGTAAATCTCTTCCATTTTAAAGTCATTGTCTTCTAAGTTCATGAAATAACCGTTTAAAATGGCATCATCTATAGGTAATATTTCTGCTGTTTCATTGGTTTCTAAATGGGCTTCAATGGTTGCTAGAGGTGCCGTGTTGACAGAGTGTGCAGCCATAAGACTTTTGATATAGTAGTTCGCTTCTAATGCATTACCTTTTACACCTGTACTGGCAAACAAAGCTCGAATATTTGGTACTTTATTTCCCTCTATCATGTTGTAGATTTTTGCAGCATTATAGATACCAGTTTTATGAGGGTCAATACCAGAAGCTTCAAGCTCAACATCTAAAGCACGATCAAAACGGCTAACAAAAACAGAGATAACAGCCTCTACTCTACAAGAGCCAAACTGCTCACCATGAGCTATACCTTTGGTCATGGCTTTAAAACATTGAGTCGCTTGTTTAGGAGAAAATACCAGTGTCGCATTTACAGAAATACCATCAGACATCAGTGCTGTCATCGCCTCGTATCCAGCCTGTGTTGCTGGTACTTTTACCATAACATTAGGTTCCCCTATGGCTTTAAAAAGACGTCTACCCTCAGCAATGGTTCCTTGTGTATCATTACATAAAAAAGGGTCAACTTCAATAGAAATATAACCATCATTTCCAGCATCGTAACAAGGTCGTAACATCTGGGCAGCTGTTCGAATATCTTCAATAGCTAAGGTCTCATACTTCTCTTTAGCACTTTTACCTTCTAGTGTAGACAACTGCTCTTTATAGGCTGGAGAGGTTATAATGGCATCAGAGAAAATAGCAGGGTTTGACGTTGCTCCATTGACAATACCTTGTTCCAATAACTTACCAAACTCATTTTTTAAATAGTCTCTCTCTATAAAATCTAACCATAATGAAAACTTAATATCTCTATTTACCATAACTCTTCTCTGTCCTTATTCCTCAGTATATTTCCATGTCCAACTACTCCATGATCCAAAGTCTGTTGACTTCTGTAGAGTCGTCTCTAAAGCATCCAAAAAAGTCTCACGTTCAACCAGTTTTGCACCCCATTTAATAAGGTGTGGAGTCTCTACCTGACAATCGATAAAATCATAACTTTTTTTCGCACAGATACTACTTAATGCCTTAATAGAAACCTTAGAGGCATTGGACATCAAAGAGAACATCGATTCACCAAAGAAACCCCCACCCATGGCGATGCCATAGAGTCCTCCGACCAGTTCTCCTTCATAATAGGTTTCTACAGAGTGAGCAAATCCCATGTGATGAAGTTCAATATATGCCTCTTTCATCTCTTTGGTCAGCCACGTACCCTCTTGTCCCTCCCTAGGAACATTACCACAATAGGTTATAACAGCTTCAAAGTTGCTATCGAAACGTACTTCAAATCCACTATTTCGTAAAACACGCTTAAATGATTTATTGGTTTTAAACTCTTCGGGGTAAAGGAGTAGACGAGGGTTAGGAGACCACCAAAGAATGGGATCACCTGGATTATACCAAGGGAAAATACCTTCTCTATAGGCTTTTAAAATACGGTGAGGGTTTAAGTCACCTCCAAATGCTAAAAGCCCCTCTTTCCCTGCATCTCTTGGATTGGGAAAGCGATGAGCATATTTGAGTTCAGGAATATAGTAGTCATCATCATATATTGAAGACAAAATCTAACTTCCCCTGTTTATACGTCACTTTAACCTCACCACCTTTTTTAAGCTTACCAAATAAAATTTCATCGGTTAACGCCTCTTTAACATTTATGTCAATAACACGTGCAATCTCTCTGGCACCATAGATATCAGAGTATCCCTCTTGGGCTAAATAGGTTCGAGCTTTTTTAGTCAACTTAATGCTAATGTTTTTACTCTTCATCTGCTTGTTCAACTTGGCTATCTCAGTCTCAACAATCTTCTCTATCGCCTCTAGGTCTAAATGGTTAAACTCAACCACGGCAGAGAGTCTGTTTCTAAACTCTGGAGAGAAGAAATCTTTTAAGGCATTGTCTGTTTTAGAGCTTGTGTCTTTATTAAAGCCCATAACATTTGCCTCTTTGGTTCCAAGGTTTGAGGTCATGATTAAAATAACATTTTTAAAATCACTTATCATGCCATTGTTATCGGTTAATTTTGCTCCATCCATCACTTGAAGTAAAATGTTCATAATATCTGGATGTGCCTTCTCCACCTCATCGAGTAACAGCACCGAGTGTGGATGCTTCTTAATCATCTCTGTTAACAACCCACCCTGTTCATAACCTACATAACCAGGAGGTGCTCCAATAAGACGAGAAAGCGCATGTTTTTCCATATACTCACTCATGTCTATTCGCTCATAGTGAATGTCCATACTCTCTGCGAGTTGTGCACTTAAAGCTGTTTTACCCACACCTGTTGGCCCCACAAAAAGAAATGAACCAATGGGTTGATTCTCTTGGTTAAGTCCAGCATACGAACGTTTAATAGAGTGAACAACTTTATCAATCGCCGTATCTTGTCCAATAATTTTTTTCTGAATATCTCTGGCTAGTTTTTTTAGCTTAGAGGTATCGTCTGTAGAGACAACGGTTGCAGGAAGTTTTAACATTCTTGCTACTGAAGATTCGATATCGGTACTGGTAACCATGACATCTTTTTTATCTCTGAGCATAAAATGTGCACCCACCTCATCTATAATGTCCATCGCTTTGTCTGGTAAGAAACGATCATGCAGATACTTCACCGATAAATCAACTGCCGATTGCAAAGCCTCATCTGAGAAAGAGATCTGATGATACTCTTCATACTTATGTTTAATACCTTGAAGGATGGTCATCGTATCAGCAATACTTGGTTCATCTATCTCTATTTTTGAGAAACGACGAGAGAGTGCTTTGTCTTTGTCCAAGTGGTTACGATACTCAGCATACGTCGTGGCACCAATACATTTTAACTCACCTCTTGCCAATGCAGGTTTAAGTAGATTGGCAGCATCCATACTTCCACCACTAGTAGCCCCAGCACCAACTAAAGTATGAATCTCATCTATAAATAAAATGGCTCTGTCTAAACTTTGCAGTTCAGTTAAAACCCCTTTAAGCCGTTTTTCAAAATCACCTCTATATTTGGTGCCAGAGATCATCGCTCCTAAATCTAGAGCATAAACTTTACTGCCCAGCAACACATCAGGTACATCATCATTGGCAATTTGAAGAGCCAAACCTTCAGCTATGGCTGTTTTACCTACACCAGGTTCACCAACCAAAAGAGGATTGTTCTTTTTTCTTCGACATAAGGTCTGCATCACTCTGTCTATCTCAGACGAACGCCCTATAATAGGATCTATTTTCCCATTTTCTGCTATGGCTACCAACTCTGTGGTATACGCTGCCAGATTAGGATGGGTCTCATCTTCTTCCACAGCATCAGCTTCTCTCTGCTCCTCCATATCATTATGAGAAATAACCTCTAAAATATCCAGTCTTGATATCCCTTCAGCTTGAAGTACAGCATATGCATAAGATTTTGTCTGAGTAAAAATAGCAGCGACAAGGTCACCTATTTTTGCTTCATTCCGACCTGAACTGTTAATGTGACTTACCATATCGTTCATCACATGAGAAAGGGTAACCGTCTCATAAGGCTCATGCTCTTCTCCATCTTCTCCCAGCTCTTCCATCTCGGGATTGTTCATTTTAATATACGTCTCAACATGCTCTTGCATATTTGTAACATTTCCACCAATCATCGTTAGAAGTGTATTTCCTTCTTCACTTTTTAAAACTGATAAAAAAATATGCTCTAAGGTCAAATATTCATGTCGATGCTCTTTCGCAAACTGAACTGACGCTCTAAATATATTGTTTAGTTCTATACTGATCATTTTTTATCCTTTAATTTAAACTTCTTCCATTGTTGCTAGTAAAGGAAATCCATTACTTTTTGCAAGTTCTCTAACCTGAGAAACTTTTGTTTCAGCTATCTCATACGTATATATACCACAAACTGCTCTACCTTTTGTATGAACATCCAACATTATTGCTTCTGCTTGAGTTGAGTTTTTATGAAAAACCCCTACTAAAATGTCAACAACAAAATCTATAGTGGTATAATCATCATTATGCAACAAAACTTTATATTTTGTTGGCTCTTCTATGGCTAATGCTGATTCTATCTCTTCTTCTATTCGTGACAATGTCTTATCCTCGTATCTATATATAAAAATAGTATAGCTTATGTATGGTACAATCTTAATAAAAATTTGGAGTTTAATTGTGAAATCACTTTTTGTTACAGCAACCAATACCAATATCGGAAAAACCTACACTACCATAAAACTTATTAAAGAGTTTGCAAAACAAGGAGTTTTAGTAGGTGTTTG
>LBBO01000001.1_pt44 | contig 20931 bp, 20 predicted proteins | sample 329191 | NCBI WGS metagenome assembly LBBO01 (sample SAMN03174413, study PRJNA266758) | hydrothermal vent metagenome | biome: marine hydrothermal vent; feature: marine hydrothermal vent chimney; material: microbial mat material; isolation source: microbial mat from marine hydrothermal vent chimney...
TTACATTACCCTATTAAAAAAGCTGTGAGTGCAGGACTATTTTTTGTGGTATTCTCCTCTGTTGCTGGTTTAGTTAGTCTTTTGTCTATTGGTAGCATTGACTTAGAAAAAGGATTGTTTGTTGCTGTTGCTTCTCTGTTTGGAGTATTTATTGGTATATGGTTAAAAGACCATGTAACATCATCTCAACATAAACTCTACCTGCTGATTATGTATTCAGTAGCACTGTTGATATTAATAAAAAAAATGTTTTTAGGATAATATTATTATGAAAAATCAAAAAATAGAAGTCTACGGGGCTAAAGAGAACAATTTAAAAAATATAGATGTTACCATTCCAAAAAATCAGTTGGTGGTTATTACAGGTATCTCTGGAAGTGGTAAATCTACTTTGGCATTTTCAACACTCTATGCAGAGGGGCAACGACGATATATTGAGTCTCTCTCTTCTTATGCACGGCAGTTTTTGGGTCGTGTGGGGAAACCAGATGTAGACAAAATAGAGGGTTTAACTCCTGCCATAGCTATTGACCAAAAGACCACTTCTAAAAACCCACGTTCTACAGTGGGGACAATTACTGAGATTTATGACTATTTACGATTACTCTTTGCAAGGGTGGGAAAACAGCATTGTCATGAGTGTGGTAAACCCATCTCTTCTATGTCAGCTTCAGACATTATCGAAGAGGTTTTAAAACTTCCTGATGGTGCAAAGCTTGTTATTATGGCTCCTTTGGTTAAAGAGAAAAAAGGAAGTTTTGCTGATATGATAGAGTCTCTTCGTCACAAAGGGTACGTTCGTGCGATGATTGATGGGGTAATGGTACGTCTTGATGAAGAGATAGAACTCTCTAAAACTAAAAAACATACCATTAAAGTGGTAATAGATAGAGTGGTTATTAAAGAAGAGAGTAGAGACAGAATCGGGCAAGATGTTGAAAAGGCTCTAAAAGAGGCGTATGGTGAGGTAGAGATAGAAGTTCTAAATTATGAAGAGTTTTCTGAGCTGGACAGACAACACATTCACTACTCGGAACACTTGGCATGTTTTGATTGTAAGCTCTCTTTTGAGCCTCTTGAACCTGTCTCTTTTTCATTTAACTCACCGAAGGGTGCTTGTCCTACTTGTGATGGTTTGGGTATTCGTTATGTGATTGACCTTAAAAAAGTAATCGATTCTGCATTGAGCATCGAAAAAGGTGCAGTAAAGATTATGTATGGCTTTAACAAGAGTTACTATACCAAGTTTTTAAATGCCTTTTGTGAACAGAATGATATCTCTACAGATGTAGAGTATGAGTCTTTAGAAGAGTATCAGAAGAGATCGATTCTCTATGGGGGTGGAAATGAGGTAGAGTTTACATGGAAACGTCACACACTTAAAAGAGAGTGGCCAGGTGTGGTAAAGTTTGCGCATGATATGTTCTCTGATGAGAAAGATATGTCAGAGTATATGACAGAAAAAGTGTGTGACCGATGTGAAGGACACCGTCTAAGACCTCGTTCACTAGCTGTGAAGATAGAGGGGAAGAACATTGCAGATATTATCGATATGTCGATTGAAAAAACTTACCATTACTTTGCAGATAGAGAGAACTTTATACATCTCTCAGAACAGCAACAACTCATAGCAGAATCGGTACTTAAAGAGATAGAAGAGCGACTCTTTTTCCTTTATGATGTGGGGCTTACTTACCTAACACTTAGTCGTGATGCACGAACCATTTCAGGTGGTGAAGCACAACGTATACGTATTGCTTCTCAGATAGGTTCAGGACTTACAGGGGTCATGTATGTACTGGATGAACCAAGTATTGGACTACATGAACGCGATACCATGAAGCTTATAAGAACACTTCGTTCACTGCAAGAGAAAGGGAACTCTGTTATTGTTGTTGAGCATGATAAAGAGACCATTATGTCGGCAGATTATGTTATTGATATTGGTCCAGGGGCTGGTAAGTATGGTGGGGAAGTTGTTTTTGCTGGAACAGGCAAGAAGATGATGAAAGCCAAAACATTAACAGCACAGTATCTTTTTGGAGCCAAAGATATCTCTTACCCTCATGACAAACCTCAAGAGAATTGGATAGAGATTAAAAATGTAACGTTAAACAATCTTAGCGATGTCTCTGCAAAAATTCCTTTGAGAAACTTTGTTTGTATTACGGGGGTGAGTGGTAGTGGTAAGAGTTCATTGATTTTACAGACGCTTTTACCTGTGGCAAGAGAACTGCTCAACCATGCTAAAAAAGTCAATAAAGTAGATGGTGTTGAAGTACTTGGACTAGACCAAGTCGATAAGGTTATCTCTCTTGACCAGAGTCCTATTGGACGAACACCACGATCAAACCCAGCTACCTATACAGGTGTTATGGATGAGATACGAAAACTTTTTGCCAAAACAAAAGAGGCAGAACTTCGTGGTTATAAAATTGGGCGTTTCTCATTTAACGTCAAAGGTGGACGTTGTGAGACCTGTACTGGTGATGGACAAATTAAGATAGAGATGCACTTTTTACCAGATGTTTTGGTGGAATGTGATGTTTGTAAAGGGACCCGTTATAATGCACAAACCTTAGAAGTGATGTACAAAGGTAAATCGATAGCAGACGTTCTTGCCATGTCGGTAACAGAAGCGATGGAGTTCTTTAAAGCTGTTCCATCTATTGCTATTAAACTTAAAACATTGATGGATGTGGGTCTTGACTACATTACTTTGGGACAAAATGCAACCACACTCTCGGGTGGAGAGGCACAGCGTATAAAATTGAGTAAAGAGTTGAGTAGAAAAGATACAGGGCAAACACTTTATATCTTAGATGAACCAACCACAGGATTACACTTTGCAGATGTTGATAGACTTACGGGTGTATTGCATCATTTGGTTGACTTGGGTAACTCCGTAGTGGTGATAGAGCATAATCTTGATATGATTAAAAATGCAGACTACATCATAGATATGGGTCCAGAGGGTGGTAACAAAGGTGGACTAATCATAGCCACGGGAACACCTGAAGAGGTAGCTGCCATACATGAAGAGACAGGGTCATATACAGGAAAGTATTTGGTTAATGAGTTAGACCCAAATCATGTACATACGTTTTAGTAATATAAAGTATTAAGGGAAAAAATGAAAAATATAATAGCCATAGATTTAGGTTCAAACAGTCTGCGTATGTTAAAAATGAATTGTGAAACAAAAGAAGCTGTTGGTGAGTTTCATGCCATGGTAAAAACAGCTGATGGTTTGGCAAAGCGTGGTGTTATTGGGAATGCTGCTAAAAAAAGAATTGTAACTGCCATTGAAGAGGCAAAAGAGAAGTTGGACTTTTCCGATGCCACTATAAAAGCAGTAACTACAGAAGCAATACGTCAAGCACACAATGGTCAAGAGATTCTTGATAGTATAGAGAGTGAAACAGGTGTAAAATTTGAAGTGATAGATGGTGATGCAGAAGCAAGATACGCTTTAATCGCTGCTCAAAACCGTTTGGAACTCTTAGGAGTAAAACCTAAAAGTTTTATGTTAGCCGACATCGGTGGAGCATCTACAGAGCTTATATTTCATTATGGTGACAAAACAGTTTCTAAAAGTTTTTCAGTAGGTATTGTAACAGTTACACAGAGTTTTTCAAGTATCTCTGAAATTTCTGATGCCATACCAGCGTTAATGAACCCTATGAAACTTTTTTCTAATGAAGTCTATGCAGCACATGGAAAAGTAGAAATGTTCGTAGCCACAGCAGGAACTCCAACGACTTTAGCAGCCATGAAACATGGAATGGAGTATGCAACCTATGATACAGAAAAAATTCATGGAACAGTGTTAACGCATAGAGATTTAATTGAACTTCTTTCTAAGTTGTTAAGTATGAGCATAAAAGAGAGAGAAGTAGCTGTAGGCGTAGGACGTGAAGATCTTATAGCTTCTGGTGTCCTCATTTATGAAGAACTTTATAATATAGGTGGGTTTAAAGAGTCCACAGTTATAGACGATGGTGTACGTGAAGGTGTGGCTTATAGTGGGTGTAAAGGGCAGTAATACTTTGTGAGACCCATAACTTATAATTTTATTTATTTTGTCTATAAATCGAAATATCTATTATATGTTAAGTATATATTTCTAAAATTATACTAAAATACGAAATATATAAAAAAGGTTTCTTATGAAGTTTGTAGCAAGAAAAGAAGAATTAGCTATTTTAGAAAGAGCTTACATAAAGGAATCTTCTTCTTTTATGGCTGTTTATGGAAGAAGAAGAGTTGGGAAAACAGAACTTATTAACCATTTTGTTCGTAGTAAATCATCTCCTATTTTCTCTGTTACTGGAGCGTATGATGCAAGTTTACAATCTCATTTAAATAATTTTGCCAATAAATGTCTCCTTGCTTTCACTTCTGAAAAACCAACTTTTAGCACTTGGGATGAGGCTTTTATTTTTCTTCAAATGGAGATAGAAAAAGTCTCTTTAAACAGAGGTTGTAAATTTACTATTTTTATAGATGAGTTACCATGGTTAGCCCAAATGAAAAATGCTGGATTTAAAAGTGCTTTGTCTCTTTTTTGGAATGATTTTGCTTCTAAAAGAGATGATATTCTTCTCATCGTCTGTGGTTCAGCCACCTCATGGATAATTAACCATATCATCGAAGATAGAGGCTCTTTAGCCAACCGTATTACAGCGATCATTCACCTTAATGCTTTTACACTTTTAGAAACAAAAGAATTTTTAGAGGCATTAGGACACAAAGGGGTGACCCACAGAGTGGTTTTAGACTACTTCATGGCATTGGGTGGGATTGCTCACTATTTGGTACTACTAGAAAAAGAGAAATCATTTGTACAAAATATGGAGATGCTTTTTTTTCAACACCATGCTATTCTACGAACAGAGTACTATAATTTATTTGCTACCCTTTTTAAAAATCATCAAACCCATGAGAATATTATAAAGTATCTATCCTCTCGCTGGAGTGGACTTAGTTTGTCTCAATTGGGGGCTAAAAAAGATTTACAAATCGGTTCAACCCTCTCTACTGCGTTAAGAGAGTTAGAGGAGTCAGGTTTTTTAGTAAAACGTCAAAAGTATGGTCAAAAAAAGAGGGAGATGCTTTATAGTATTTGCGACCCTTTTATATACTTTTTTACCAAATGGGTTGGTAACATATCCATGGTTGAACTGAGTCAAAATCAAAACTATTTTCATAAAGTGTATGCTTCATCTTCTTACAGGTCGTGGGCTGGTTTTGCTTTTGAAAATATTTGTCATGCACATCTTCTACAAATTAAAAAATCTCTTGAAATTGGTGCCGTCATAACGAGGTCTTATTACTGGTCAGCTACCGATAAGAAACAGGGAACACAGATAGATATTCTTTTAGAGAGAGATGATGATGTAATGAATGTTATAGAGTGTAAATATTACAATAAAGAGTTTACCATAGACAAAGCTTATGCTAAAAGTTTACAAAATAGAGTAGAACTTTTTTATGAGAAGTCAAACTATAAGGGTTCTATCCAGATTATTATGTTGACGGCATTCGGAGTGAAAAAAAACAGTTACTTCAATGAAATGGTTACAGAGGAATTGACGTTGGAGGCTTTGTTTAGAAGTTGATTTTAGTTTAAATTTCAGACCTTTCTTATCCTATTTACGCTAAAATCAGCCCCAAAATTCTAAGACGATTGGAGTGTAATTCATGAATATGAATGGTGCACAGATGGTTTGTGAGGCACTAATTGCTGAGGGTGTAAAGACCGTATTTGGTTATCCTGGTGGGGCTATCATGAACGTATATGATGAGATATATAAACAAGATGGGTTTGAACACATCTTAAATAGGCATGAACAGGCTTCTGTTCATGCTGCAGATGGTTATGCACGTGCCAATGGTGAAGTAGGTGTTGCTATGGTTACAAGTGGACCTGGTTTTACCAATGCTGTAACAGGTTTGGCTACGGCGTATATGGATTCTATTCCTATGGTGGTTATCTCTGGACAGGTTCCTTTGTCACTTATAGGAACCGATGGTTTCCAAGAGATTGATGCTGTTGGTATTTCGAGACCTTGTACAAAACATAACTACTTGATTAGAGAGCTTTCTGAATTACCTCGTATTATGAAAGAGGCATTCCACATTGCTCGTTCGGGAAGACCTGGACCTGTTTTGGTTGATATTCCTAAAGATATTACTGCTGAATTTGGTGATTTTGTTTATCCTGATGATGTAAAAATTGACAGTTATAAGCCGACTTATAAAGGTAATAAGCGTCAGATAGAGAAAGCTGTTGATGCTATTTTAAAAGCTAAGAAACCTCTGCTTTATATTGGTGGTGGTGTGGTTCTCTCCAATGCTTTTGAGTTGGTTCGTAAATTAGCAGAGATGGGTCAGATTCCAGCTGTTGAGACATTGATGGCACGAGGAGTTATGGGGCATTCAAATCCACTGCTCCAGGGTATGTTGGGAATGCATGGTAACTACTCTTCAAACATGGCAATGTCAGAGACCGATTTGGTTATCTCTTTAGGTGCCAGATTTGATGACAGGGTAACGGGTAAACTCTCCGAGTTTGCTAAGTATGCTGATGTTATTCATGTAGACATTGACCCTGCAAATATTGGTAAACTTGTTGATGTTGATTACCCTATTGTTGGTGATGTATCTGAAGTTCTTGAGAAGATGATTACTGGTCTTGAAGGTAGAGTAAAACCTGAACGTTATACTGATTGGCGTGAGGTTTTAGAGCGTTATGATAACTTACACCCTCAGTCTTACGTGGATTCTGATAAAGTTATTAAACCTCAATGGGCTGTTGAACGACTCGGTGAGCTTTTAGGTGAACAAGCCATTATTACCTCTGATGTTGGACAGCACCAAATGTGGGCAGCACAACACTACCCATTTGATAGACCTCGTCAGTGGATTAACTCGGGTGGTCTTGGAACCATGGGCTTTGGTTTCCCTGCAGCTTTGGGTGCTAAAAAAGCATTTCCAGATAAGACAGTTATTAACATTACAGGTGATGGCTCAATTTTAATGAATGTTCAAGAGTTGGTAACAGCAGCTGAGTATAAGATTCCTGTTATTAATATTATTTTGAACAACCATTTTCTTGGAATGGTTCGACAGTGGCAGACATTTTTCTATGAAGAGCGTTACTCTGAAACAGATTTAACTTTTCAACCAAACTTCAAAGCATTGGCTGAATCCTGTCATGGAATTGGTTATGATGTTTCAACCAAAGTAGAGTTTGATGCAGCATTGAAAGATGCGATTGAGCAAGACAAGGTAGCATTTATTAATGTACAAGTTGCACGATTTGAAGATGTTTTACCGATGGTACCTGCAGCAGGGGCATTGTATAATATGATGTTACCTAAAAAAGTAGATAATGGGAAGGAGGAGAAATAATGAAAAATGTAAGAAGAGTAATCTCTGTTTTAGTAGAAAATGAGAGTTCTGTGCTTTCAAGAATTTCAGGACTTTTTGCTGGACGTGGATACAATATTGAAACATTAACCGTAGCTCCTGTTCCTGACTCTAATTTGTCTCATATCACCATTGCTACTGAAGGTAATCAACGTGTTTTGGAGCAGATTACCAAACAACTTCATAAGCTGGTGCCTGTTTATAAAGTTATAGAACATGAAGAGATGGTTGAAAAAGAGATGGTTTTGGTTAAGTTCCCTATAGATGAGAGCTTGGCTGATATAGAGGCACTTTGTGCTGCTTATAATGGTGGAATCGTTAACGTTGGTGTGAATATGTGTATCGGTATGGTTGCAGATGAGCCATGTAGAGTAAAACACTTTATAGAAGCTACACAACGTTATAACCCAATTGAAGTTGTTCGTGGTGGAGTTGTTGCAATAGAGCGATAGGATTGCTGTCGCAAAGTGAAAAATGAATATTGAATAATGTAGGGGCAGAGCCATCTCTCTACCCTTGCGATGATAGGAAAAAACATGAAATTAACTCAAATATGTCAAAAAATAAATCTTCCATTCTCAGGTGAAGATATAGAAATAACTGGACTTCATACTCTGAATGTTGCTAGTCCCTCTCAAATCTCTTTTTTTAATGATGAAAAATATTTAGACCAATTGGCTACAACACAAGCTGCAGCTGTACTTATAACAGAAAAATATGCTGATTTATTACCTAAAACTACTATTGCTTTGGTTACAGAAGAAGCTTATTTGAAGTTGGCACTTACATCTAAATTTTTTGCATACAAAATAGAGACTAAAGGTGATCATCCTCATATGGGTGAAGGGTGTGATATAGATAAACGTGTACGTTTTGGTAAAAATGTAAGCTTGGGTGATAATGTTATTATTATGGCTGGAGCCTATGTGGGAGACAATGTAAGCATTGGATCAAATACATTAATTTACCCGAATGTAACCATTTATCATCACTCTGTATTGGGTGCTAACTGTATTATTCATGCTGGTACCGTTATTGGTTCCGATGGTTATGGTTTTGCTCATACTAAAATGGGTGAACATGTTAAAATTTATCAAAATGGTAATGCTGTGATAGAGGATGATGTGGAGATAGGAGCGAACTGTGTGGTTGATAGGGCTGTTTTTGGAACAACCTATATTCGTAAAGGTACAAAGCTGGACAATCTTATTCAGATAGCACATAATTGTGATGTTGGTGAACATTCGCTTATGGCAGCTCAAGCAGGAATGGCTGGTTCGACTACTACAGGACGTAATATTGTAATGGGTGGTCAAAGTGCCTCTGCTGGGCATTTACATATGGGTGACTTTACAACCATCGCTGGAAAAAGTGGTGTTACAAAGTCCCTTAAAGGTGGAAAGACCTATGCTGGTTTTCCAGCTATTGATCATAGATTATGGTTAAAACAACAAGTAAAAATTTCTTTAATGCTAAAAGGAAAGAAAGTATAAACCAGAAACTATTACTGGGTGACAATAGATTTTGAGATCAGAAGAGATTCACTAGGAAATATTCAATATTAAGCAAGTTGTAGTAGAGATGAAAAAGTATAGAAGAGTTGGTCAGACCAATAGGTCTTTTAGTTATGTTTTTTTGAAAATATGAAAAAACTATTTACTTAAGAGAGGAAGCCATAAGAGCTTTCTCGCTACTATTAAAAACTTCCAAACAAAATAGAAAAGACCTACAAAACTTATAGCATATAATATGGAGTTTGGTATCTTTTTCAATAGGTAATTAAAGAGGGAGTTCAAATTCCCTTTATAGGTTGTTTTGGCTAAATTGGCACCAAATCCAACTCTTTTCATAAATTTGTTTTCTCCCATCTTTTTTAACCCTGTTAATCCTCTCTCTCCATAGGTTGAAGCATAGAGTAGATTTTTATTTTGGAGATGAGGCATAGATTTTATATGATCAAGTGCTTTATAGTTGGTGGTTTGTAGCAGTATGTAGCTTTTTTTACCAAAACGTGAAGAAAACTTTGTAAGGTTTTTTAGCTCTTTAAAATTTTTACTCTTTTTTAAAAGCTCTAAGGTTTGGTTTAAACCAACTTTTTCATAGAGTTTATAGATAGGTTGTAGCATGGTTTTTAGATTTTCAAGTGAGTTTGTCTCTTTAGAAATTTTAGCTTGAGTTAAAAGTTGTTGATTGAGCCAAGAGGGAAGTTTGTTTACCCGTTTTCCATATTTTAAAACTGAGATAGAGGTTTTAATAGGTGTAGTTGTCCCTAAAGTATAAACGGTTGTAGCTGTTGCTATAAGACCCAATGAAGAGAGTGCTACGATGACATTATCAACTTTTTCATCATTAATATAATGTTTCCCTTCAATCGATAGATCTCTTAAATCACCAATCACAAGAAAGTCTGAAGCGATGGCAGAGGCTTTTCCTATATCTTCATCGCTACCACCTTTGGTAATGCCTTCTAAGAACTTCTCTGCTTTATAGAGATAGCTTTTACGTTGTAGTTCAATGGCTTCAAATAGCTTTTTACTCTCTGGGTTTTTATTGACATACGTGTAAGCCATAAAGTAGGAGAGGTACTCATGGGCTTCCACATATCTCTTTTCTTCTATTAACTGTTTTGTATGAGGAAGGGGGTCAATATGAACCAAAGTTCGGATATCAAAGGTTTTTCTCTCTTCCAATATAAAAAGAGAGAGGCTAACGAGTAGCAGTAGGGTAAGGGGGATAAAGGGTTTAAATAAATATCTCATCTAAAATAGTATTAACATAATCATTGGCCTTGAATTGAATAAGGTCATCAGGTTGTTCACCCGTTCCTATAAAGTAGATTGGAATTTGTAGCTCATGGGCAATGGAGAGTACGGAACCACCTTTTGCTGTTCCGTCAAGTTTGGTAATGATAATACCATCTATACCAATGAGTTCGTTGAAAACTTTTGCTTGGTTAATACTGGAACTTCCTTGGGTACCATCAAGTATAAGCATTTTTCTATGGGGGGCTTCTGGCATTACTTTGTCAGCTGTTCTTACCATTTTTTTTAGCTCTTCAGCAAGATTTGTTTGGGTATGTAACCTTCCTGCTGTATCAATGAGTACATGGTCAATTTGTTTTGCCACTGCTGAAGATATGGTATCATAAACGACAGCTGAAGGATCATGTCCTTGCTGCGTTGAGATAATAGGAATATTTAGTTTGTTAGCCCAACGTGTTAACTGTTCAATGGCTGCTGCTCTAAATGTATCTGCAGCACCTAGAATAACGGATTGGTTGTTTTTTTGATGGTAACGTGCCAGTTTTGCAATGGTGGTGGTTTTTCCAGCACCATTTACTCCAATAATCATATCAACAAAAGGTTTTACTTTTATATTATCTTTCCAGTCAGCCTTGTACTGAAATACGGTGATAAGTGCATTATAAGCTGCAGCTCTTGTAATTGTATTTGGTAGTGTTTCTAAAAATTTTTCTACCAACTCATAATTTACATCTGCTTCTAAAAGAATATCTTCAAACTCTTCACTTGTAATTTTTTTCTTTTTTACAGGAGCCACTACATTAATAGCTTCAGTTGTTTTTTTAAATATTTTTTTAAATATATTAAACATTATTTATCTCTCTTTTCATTTTTAGTTTTTTTTCAGTTTCTATTTTTTTTAGGAGTTGTTTTATATCACTCTCTATCATCTCTTCAGGCATAGAACCTTCATAGTGAGTAAAGTATTTTCCATTGGAAAATAGTATCATGAGGGGCAGGGTGAAGTTGTCAATAATACCTAGTTTTTTAGTGATCATATCTGAAAACTTTAAATTTTCTTTTTGATCGGTGGATAGATAAAAATGTACCTTCTCTGATATAATCAGTTTTTTGAGCTCTTCATCTTTTATATCATCATAAACAAGGGCTGACAATATAAAAAGGTTCTCTTTAAATTTTTTCTGAAGACTACTTAAATGAGGTAGTTGTCCTCTGCAGGGTGGACACCAAGTAGAAGCCAAACTGACCATGACAATGGGCTGTTTTATATTTGTAAAATCATAAACATCATTTTTTACATTTAAAATAGATGATTGATTTTTTAAGTTATTAAAAGTAAATGTTGATGTTGTAGGTTTATTTACAATAACATCATTAACCACTTCATTAACAATATTATCTATAATAACTGAGTCCTGAGTTTGTGATGTGGCAGAGTTCTCTTCATGATTATTACATGCTGTAAGAAGTAGAAGTATTCCTGTCAAAAGTAAATAAAATTTATTTTTTGTTCTCAAATAGTGTCTTTATAAGTAAATTTTAGTGATTATATCAAAAAAAGATAAAGTGCAAGATATGGATAAAAAAACTTTTAGAAAGATTTGTATAGATGAGCTGAAAAGCAAAAAAGAGGTTAACAATTATAAGTTGGACAAAATTGTCATGCAGAAACTATTGATTTATATAAAACGTAATAAATCTAGAGTAATTATGCTTTATATTCCTTTGGGAATAGAAGTTAATATTTCAAGCTTAATTAGAACATTAAGAAAAGAGAAAAAGACTATTTTAGTCCCATTTATGGAAGGTGAAAGCTTTAGGTTGGTAAAATATAGATTGCCTTTAAATATAAAAAAATTTGGTGTAAAAGAACCTAATAAATCAAATAAATATAATAATAAAATAGATTTAGCAATAGTCCCAGTAATAGGGATTGACAGTACATTAAGACGGGTAGGATTTGGGAAAGGATTCTATGATAGATTTTTTGAAAAAAATCATAAAAATATTAATACGATTTTATTTGTAGGAAGAAAATATTGTAAGAGTGCTGAAATTATTACAGATGATTATGATGTTAAGGGAGACTCTTATATTACACCTAAAAACAGTTTTTTTAAAAGAAACCCAAGGATTTAGGCTCCTTAAAAGGAGAAAAGATGACAGAAATGATATTGATAGCAATAGTGGTACTGCTTTTAGGAATAGGGATAACCTATCTAGTGATGCGTAATGTACATAAAAAACAATTTGTGCATTTAGAGAGTGAATCCAAGGCGAAGGCCAGTGCAATTGAGTATGAAGCAGAACACTTATTAAATGAAGCAAAAGTTCAAATAAAAGAGAATGAAGTCCATTTAGAGAAGAAGTTTCAAGATAAAGTTTTAGATTTAGCAAAGCAAAAAACAGAGCTGGATTTGGAATTAAAAGATTTTAGAAAAAAAGAGAAAGAGCTTTTTAAAATCAAAAAAAACTTAGAGAAGAAAGAAGATACACTTTTATCTCTAGAAGAACAAAAAAAATCAGAGATTGATGCAACGATTTCCATACTTGAAAAAAGTGCAGGCATGACAGAAAATGAAGCAAAAGAGCATCTTTTAAATCAAGTTAAAGAGCAATCTAAACTAGAATTGGCTCTAAGCATGAGAAAACACGAAAAGTTGGCAGAGCAAGAGTCTAAAAAGAGAGCAAATTATATTTTATCTCAGGCTGTCACTCGCTATGCAGGTGAATTTGCAGGTGAGAGACTTATTAATATCATTAATCTACCTAGCGATGAGCATAAAGGTCGTATTATTGGTAAAGAGGGTAGAAATATTAAGAGTTTAGAGCAGCTTCTTGGTGTGGATATTATCATCGATGAAACGCCTGGTGTTATTATTGTCTCTAACTTTAATCTCTATAGAAGAGCCATTGCTACTAAAACTATTGAGATTTTAGTTGAGGATGGACGAATTCATCCTGGACGAATTGAAGAAGTTCATGCTAAAGTCAAAGAAGAGTTTGAACAGAAAATTTTAGAAGATGGTGAAAATATTGTTATGGAGTTGGGTCTTTTACCAATGCATGAAGAGTTAATGCGATTGCTCGGACGTATGAGATATCGTGCAAGCTATGGACAAAATGCTCTGGCACATACTTTAGAAGTCGCAAAACTGGCAGCTATAATGGCAGCAGAGATGGGTGGTGACGAGAAGTTGGCACTTAGAGCAGGACTGTTGCATGATATTGGAAAAGCACTTACTCAAGAACATGGTGGAAGTCATGTGGACTTAGGTGTTGAGATTTGTCAGAGATATGATGAACACCCTACAGTGATTAATGCCATATATGCTCACCATGGCCATGAAGAGCCAGATGGTGTAGAATCTGCAGCTGTCTGTGCTGCTGATACCTTAAGTGCTTCACGCCCAGGGGCTAGAAGAGACGTTTTGGAGAGCTTTGTAAAGCGTGTTAAAGAGGTTGAAGCCATTGCATTAAGTAAGCAAGGTGTGATAGATGCATTTGCTATTAATGCTGGTAGAGAGATACGTGTTTTTGTGGATGCAGGAAAGATTGATGATGAAAATATCTATTTATTGTCCAAAGAGATTGCAAAAGATATAGAGAATAAGGTACAATATCCTGGTGAAATCAAAGTTAATGTTATTCGCGAAAAACGGGAAATTCAATACGCAAGGTAAACAAAGATGGCTAATTGTGGGAGTATTAAAGCTCATATGAGAATGGAAGAGCGTTACGAGACTTTGAGTCTTGTTTTTAAAGAGAATAAAGAGCTTACAGATGAGATAATGAACGCAATTGATAAGATAAAAGAAGTTACAGGAATGAGACCTTTTATTTTTGAGAAGATTTCTAGAGATAGAGATGATTTACATGGTATTATTGTTGAGTTTCATGATGATATTCATAGGGTAGGTGGAGGTTTTTTTACAAAGCTTCTTCAAGAACTTAAAATTGATAAATGTGAGAGTGATATATGAAAAAAATAGGTTTAGCCTTACTATTAAGTGGTTTGGTAGTATTGGCAGGATGCAATTCAAAAGAGGCAAAAGAGAGCAACACAACGTTAAATACAACGCCTACAGTAAAGAGCAATAGTGTTGATACTAAAAATATGCAAATTGTTGTCTTAGAGACAAATCAAGGCAATATTGAGTTAAAAATGTTTCCAAAAGTTGCACCATTAGCAGTTGAAAATTTTACAACTCATGCCACAAATGGTTACTATAATGGACTTCTCTTTCATAGAGTTATTAAAGACTTTATGATTCAAGGTGGAGACCCTACCGGTACGGGTACAGGTGGGACATCTATTTGGGACAAAGAGTTTGTAAATGAATATGCTGCCAATGTTGTTTTTGATAAACCATTTTTATTGGCGATGGCAAACCATGGACCAAATACCAACGGTAGTCAATTTTTCATTACAACTCAAGCAACAGCATGGTTGAATGGTGGTTATACTATTTTTGGTGAAGTAATATCTGGTCAAGAAAATGTTCGTAAAATAGAAAATACACCAGTGGGAAAAGCAGACAGACCTAACAGTGCGCAAAAGATTATAAAGGCCTACCTTAAGTAATAATGCAAAAAATAGATCTTAATAAAATACGTCAAGAACGCTTAAAGTGTCTTGATTGGAAAAATATAAAACCTTATTGGGAGGCTATTCTAGCCCTTCCTACCCCTCAAAATAGTCAAATCAAACTTGGTGATACTGTTGAGATTATTCTCAATAATTTATCAGTAGAAGATGAAGAGAATATTTATAGTGCAGCGAAACTCATGCATCCGTGGAGAAAGGGACCTTTTCAAGTTTCTAAAACCTTTATAGACAGTGAATGGAAAAGTAACCTTAAATATAATCTGCTTCGTCCTCATTTTGATTTAAAAGATAAAGTGGTTGGAGATATTGGCTGTAATAATGGCTATTATCTCTTTAAAATGATGGAGGACAAACCAAAAAGGTTAATTGGTTTTGACCCCTCTGCTGTAACATTTTGTCAGTTTAAATTTTTAGATCATTTTATGCAAAGTGGCATTAGTTATGAGCTTTTAGGCATTGAGCATGTTGAGTATTATGAACACAAATTTGACACACTCTTTTGTTTGGGAGTACTTTATCACAGATCTGACCCAATTGGAATGTTAAAATCGTTATTTAAGGGTTTAAATGAGGGTGGAGAGTTAATCCTAGATACGTTTATGATTGATGGTGAAGAAGATCTCTGTTTAACCCCAAGGGATCGCTACTCTAAAATGGGCAATATCTATTTTATACCAACGGTAAATGCTTTAAAAAATTGGTGTTATAGAGCAGGTTTTACAGAGATAGAAATTTTAGATATTGTTAAAACTGAGCACAGTGAACAGCGTAAAACAGAATGGATTAATACGCAATCCTTAGATGACTTTTTAGATAAAAATGACCAAGATAAAACAGTTGAAGGATACCCTGCACCTAAAAGAGTTTATATAAAAGCTAAAAAGCTAAAGAAAACAATCTAAAGTGCGAATTTATTTTCAAACAGATGAAAAATAAGGTATAATTAAAGAAAATATAAAATGTTCGAGAATTGAATTTATAAACTTTTAAATTTATAATATAAATCTATTAGATTTTCTTTATGACTATCTAGTAAGTATAATTTTGATATAACCTCTTGAGCAGAATAGAAATGATTAGGATAGCAATGAGAATATTAACCATTGGGTTTGATGACGAGTTCATAAAAGAGTTAGAGATTGAACTTGAGAAGTATTTTATCTGTATAGTAGACTCTGCAAGAGATTTGTATGATGCTACAAATTTTACAGACTTTAGACACTATGAACTTATTATTATAGTGGATGAGGGTGAACGATATACATTAGAAAAATATACAAATGAAGTCAAAAAGAAAAAAAGAGAAACTAAAATTATTGTTTTGACAGATAATGAAAAAAATCAAATATCACTTTTTGAATTGGGTGTTGATGATGTTATTGTTGAGTTTACAGATTCAGCAGAACTTATTGCCGTAAGAGTACTTTCAAATATGAGAAAATTATTTGGAACACAGATTGATGTAGGTAAATTGGTTATCGATATTGCCAATAAAAAAATAGAGTATGATGATAAAATCGTCTCCTTAAATGGTAAAACATTTGATATATTGGCTTATTTAGCATTGAGAGAAGATAGAGTATTTTCAAAAGATGAGATTATTAACGCACTTTGGGAAGAACCAGAATATGTTAGTGACAATACAGTTGAAGTTGCCATTAACCAAATTAGAAAACGATTGAAGAGTATACTTGGCTTTCAAGTCATACATACAGTAAGAAGAAGAGGTTATAAGTTTTCTTATGAGAAGTAGGGTGTTTTCCCATGAAAACACCGTATTATAATATTTTAAATATATTGAAAATTTGAACTTTAATTTGACGGTGTTGTGAGGCACAACACCCTACATTTTTAACTATTCTTTACATACTCCAGCCACATAGGCATTCCTTTCTGTTCTTGTTTGAGTGTTGTACTCATTCCATGACCAGGGTATAGGGTAAAGTCTCCTTCTATTTTCATAGCCTTTTCTAAACTTTTTATCATAGCTTCTCCTGAAGAGAATGGGAAGTCCCAACGTCCTATAGATTGTTGAAAAAGAAAATCTCCTGAAAACCATATATCCTCTATCTCTATAATAGAGTTACCTGGTGTATGACCAGGAAAATGTCTATATTGTACTTTGATACCTTCTATTGTAAGTTCTTCATCTCCATCAACTAAGATGTCAGCTTTGCTTTGGGGTGGAGTTTGTCCTAAAGGACATTTGCTTAGCATAAACGCATCATCTTTTGGAATATAAAGTGGAACCTTTAGCTCTTTTTGTAACTCAGCATTACTCCATACATGATCAAAGTGACCATGGGTATTAAGTATGGCAATAGGATTGAGTGCATTGTTTAGAACCCAAGAGGTTGCATTGATACCTGGATCAATGATTAGCTCTTTATTGTCAATGGTAACAATATAACAGTTGGTTTGGGTTTGTCCCATAGGTTGAATTTTGATTTCCATACGTTACTTTTCCTAATTAATTCTATTTTATTTGGTATAATATTGTCATGGAATTATATAAACTTTTAGAAGAAGCCATTACAAGTGATTGTATGGAGACCAAAGAAAAACTTACACAACAATGTTTTGAGTATTGTAGCAAAAATGAATTTATATCCTCTGAAGGATTTATTCCTTTTATCTTTGAAGTTCCCTCATATATTAATAAATGTGAGATTGTTGAACCTAAAGAGTTAAAGGCAAGAAAAGATTTTGATAAACTAGAAGGCTTAGCAACATTGATTCATGCGATTGCACATATTGAGTATTCTGCTATTGATTTAGCTTTAGATGCTGTTTATCGCTATCCTTTTATGCCACAAGCTTATAAGACTGATTGGTTAGAGGTTGCATTGGATGAGATTCGACACTACAAGATGTTAAATGAGTTATTAGAAGAGATAGGATACAAATATGGTGATTTTCCTGTACATTGTGGACTTTTTGATGCTGCTAATCATACAGCTGGAAATATCATAGATAGAATGGCTATTGTCCCTCGTTATTATGAAGCGAGTGGATTGGATGTTAATCCTCAAATCATTAAAAAGCTTGATAATAAGAGAAAACTTCCTAATATTAAAAAATTGATTGATATCCTTAATATAATTTATAAAGAAGAGATTGTACATGTTTATAAAGGTGACATTTGGTTTAAATATATTTGTAATGAGAGAAACTTAGATAGTTCTATTTATTTTGAAATTCTAGAAAAATATAAACTATTAGAAAAACAGAGACCCCATGTTAACGTTGATGCAAGGAAAAAAGCAGGATTTACTTGTGATGAATTAAAGAAATTAGGAGCCTTAGAGTGCATATAATAAATAAAAACATAAAAAAATGTATAGTGTTTCAAATTAATTTAAAGATAATAGAGTATAATTATTAATGTTAAAATTAAAAAAAGTGAAAAAAAATGCAAAATATAATAGAGTTCTATAAACCGTCAATACAGAGTAATACTAAAGAGTATATCGATGATGTTTTAACATTCTCAGATAATGCAAAAGTGGAAAAACTTGAAAAGTCATTTAGAGAGTTTATCGGTTGTAAGCATGCACTTGCAACAACCAGTGGAACAGCAGCTTTACATTTGGCGATGTGTGCATTGGATTTTAAAAGAGGTGATAAAGTTATCTGTAGTATAAATGTATTCCCTTCTGTACCTCAAGCAGTTCGGCATTTTGATGCTGAACCAATTTTTGTAGATATAGAGAGTAAAAATTATACTATTGATTTGGGGAAACTTGAAAAAGCTTTGGAGAAAAATCAAAGTAAAAAGTTAAAAGCCATTATTGTTAATCATATGGCAGGGCATGTTGTTGATTTAGAGAAAATTTATGCACTTGCTAAGCAGTATAATGTAAAAGTTATTGAAGATGCTTCTAATGCTATGGGTGCCAAATATAAAGGTAACTATATTGGAAATACGGGAGCTGACATTACAGTTTTCTCTTTTGCACCACATTTATGTAGTTCATTGACCAATGGTGGTATGTTGATTACGAATGATGATTTAACTCATGAAAGAGCTGAGCTTCTTGCTTTTCATGGTATGAAGGGTAAAAATTGTGACCTTTTTGGTAATATTAACTATATTTATGATGTTGTTGATATTGGATGGAAATATGATTTGGGTCAATTAGAAGCTGCCTATTGTTTGGCTGATTTTGAAGCACTTGAAGTTTCTATTGCTAGAAGAAAAGAGATTGCTGCTAAGTACTCTGAAGTTCTTGCTGATCTTTCTCATGTAAAGCTTCCTTCTTTTGATGAGAACGATATTTCAACTCAATACATAGTAGAGATTGATAAAAACCGTGACCACTTTGTTAATGAGTTGAAAAAAGAGGGAGTTAAGATATCTGTACATTATATGCCGTTACATTTAACTGAGTATTATAAACAAAAATATTCTATGAAGGTATTTGATTATTCGGTAGCATTAGGTGCATTTCAAAGAGTAATGTCTTTACCTATCTATGCTTCATTGACTGATGAAGAGGTTTTACGTGTCTGTGAAGCTGTTAAAAAAGTAGCCAACGAACATATTTAATGTTTAAAGCCATGATGGTCTCTCTCTTTGAGAGACTTTTTTTTAAGCCTACTCTTTTAGATTGGGTTTTGATCTTTCTTTTTTCTCCTCTATCTTTTCTTTATGCTTCCTATATGTTTTTTAGACGAATTTTAACGCCCAAGAAATCTTATGCTGTTCCTATTGTCAGTATTGGGAATTTAACCGTTGGAGGTAGTGGTAAAACACCGTTTGTTATTGCTCTAGCAGCTTGGTATGAGCATGCTTTTATTATCTCTAGAGGTTATGGAAGAGAGAGTAAAGGTTTGGTAGAAGTCTCTAAAAATGGTAAAATTTTAACGGATGTCTTTAGCTCTGGAGATGAACCGATGCTTATGGCAACATCACTGAAAAATGCTTCGGTTATCGTAAGTGAAAATAGAGAAATCGCCATTGAATTGGCAATAAAAGAGGGCGCAAAAGTTATTTTTTTAGATGATGGATTTAATCGTGTTAATATAAAAAAATATGAAATACTGCTTTTTCCTGAGAAAATCCCTAACTATATGAGCTTTCCATCTGGTCCATTTCGGGAACTTTTCTTCTCTAAGGAATTTTCTGATATAAATTTATATGAAAATATAGATTTTTTTAGAGTGGTTAAAATAGTAAATAAAACAGAAAAAATGTTGCTTGTTACAGCCATTTCAAATCCTGAACGATTAGAACCTTTTTTACCTGATGGTGTAGTAGAAAAACTTTATTTTGAAGATCATGTCTATTTTGATGAAGAAAAACTTAAAGAAAAACTTCTAATTTCTGGTGCATTATCTCTTTTGATTACTGAAAAAGATGAAGTAAAAATGAAAGGCTTTAAGTTGCCCCTTTCAGTTATGCAGTTAGAATTGCAAATAAAAGATGAAATCTTAGAAAAAATTGATAGATATGTAGGAGAGTATAAAAATGAAAAGTAAAATAAATGTGGTTAAAACCTTATTGGATGCATTACCATATATTAAAAAATTTTCCAATGAAAAAATTGTAATAAAGTATGGAGGGTCAGCACAAACTTCCCAATTGCTAAAACAGAAATTTGCACAAGATATTGTACTGCTTCATACGGTAGGTATGAAACCTATTATTGTTCATGGGGGTGGTAAAAGTATTACCAATTTATTGACCGACTTAGGTGTTGATACAAAGTTTGTTGATGGACAAAGGGTAACCACTAAAGAGGTAATGCGTATTGCTGAAATGGTACTTTCTGGTGAAATAAATAAAGATATTGTCTCTCTTTTAAATAATCAAGGAGGCTCAGCTATAGGTATTTCAGGGAAAGATGCAAATTTATTAGAAGCAATTCCTAAAGATTTTGAAAATTTTGGGTATACAGGGATTATTCAAAATGTTAATCCTAGAATAGTTGAAAATATCATAGATGATGGATTTGTTCCTGTTATTGCACCCATAGCATCAGCTCCGACCATTGGGCATCCTGGATTTAATATCAATGCTGATTTGGCTGCGAGTAAGATTGCCATAGCATTAGAGGCTAGAAAAATTCTTTTTTTAACAGATACGACAGGAGTGCTTGATAAAGAGATGACTCTTATTAGTAC
>LBBO01000003.1_pt8 | contig 20300 bp, 24 predicted proteins | sample 329191 | NCBI WGS metagenome assembly LBBO01 (sample SAMN03174413, study PRJNA266758) | hydrothermal vent metagenome | biome: marine hydrothermal vent; feature: marine hydrothermal vent chimney; material: microbial mat material; isolation source: microbial mat from marine hydrothermal vent chimney...
TGTTACGTTACGCCAAAAGAACACCTTGGACTTCCAAACAGAGATGACGTTAAAGAGGGACTCATTACCTATAAAATTGCAGCTCACGCTGCTGATGTTGCCAAAGGTCACCCTGGGGCAAGAGCCAGAGATGATGCAATGAGTTTGGCACGTTTTGAGTTTAGATGGGTTGACCAATTTAACATTGGACTTGACCCTGAAAGAGCCAGAGAGTACCACGATGAGACCATGCCAATGGAAGCTGCAAAAGTAGCACACTTCTGTTCAATGTGTGGACCAAAGTTCTGTTCTATGAAAATCTCTGCTGAGGTTAGAGAGTATGCTGATGAGCTTGGAACAGATGTAGAAACAGCCAAACAAAAAGGTATGGATGAGATGTCTATGAAATTTGAAGAGATGGGAAGTGAAGTTTATGTTGAGGCTGAAAAACTAGAAAAGGTTTAGAGCCGTAGGTCGGGTTGCCCTCATCCCGACATCAGTTGGCATAAAATAAAACTCAAAATTCAACCTCATTCCCAAGCTGGAGCTTGGGAACGAGACATAAAAAATTAAAAGGGGAATGAAATGAATGTAGCAATAGCAGGAGTAGGACTGGTAGGAAGAGTTTTAGCATTAAATCTCTTACAAAAAGGGTACAAAGTAACTCTATACGACAGTGACACAGCCTATGGGGAAGAGGCAGCAGGTATTACAGCAGCAGGAATGCTAGCAGTATTTGCCGAGTTAGAGAGTGCTGAGTCGATTATATTTGACATTGGACAACGCTCTATTGAACTTTGGCCATCACTTTTAGAAGAGCTTGATATTCTGGATAGTTTTCAACATAAGGGAAGCATCATCACAGCACATCCTCAAGATGCGAGTGAGCTTGACCATTTTATAGAGACACTACAATCAAAAGTGGCAGAGGCTTCCAAAATTAAGATGTTGAGTAAAGAAGAGATTATATCACTCGAACCAGACCTTTACCAGCACACTAAAGGGTTCTACTTACCCCATGAAGGACAAGTTGATGCTCAAATGTTCATGAAAACTTCCAGCGACTATCTTTTGGCTCATCCTAATATCATTTGGAATCAAAGTAGATCTGTAGAATCTTTGTCTTCGGGTACCATTAATGTAGGTAAAGACGCATACCATTATGATTGGGTTTTCGATGCCAGAGGATTAGGAGCCAATGTAGAGATGGACAATTTACGAGGTGTTCGTGGTGAAGTTTTTTGGTTAGAAGCTCCCGAAGTAAAAATAACCCGACCCACACGAATGTTACACCCACGCTATAAAATTTATATCGTTCCCCGACCCAATGACCGATACATTATCGGTGCTACTGAAATAGAGAGTGAAGACAAAAGTCCTATGTCGGTGCGTTCTTCATTAGAGCTTCTTTCAGCTGTTTACAGTATGCATTCAGGGTTTGCAGAGGCTCGAATAATTAATATGACGACCAACTGTAGACCAGCCTTTAAAGATAATTTACCTAAGATAGAGCAAAGTGATAAACTGACACGAATTAATGGTCTTTATAGACATGGGTACTTAATGGCTCCTGCTATTGTGGAACAAGCACTCAATGAGGGGATTTTCAGATGATAAAAATAAGCGTAAACGGTGAAATAAAAGAGATAGAGTCTGGATTAAATGTTCATGAACTTATCACAGCCCTAAACTACAAAACAAAAGGTTTTGCAGTGGCAGTGAACACAACTTTTGTTTCTATTAAAACGTATGAAGATACAATCATAAAAGATGGAGACACCATAGATATATTGGCTCCAGTACAAGGAGGATAGTTTACTAATGAAAAATGAAGAATTAAAAATGAATAGTGATGAGTGGGAGATAGGTGGAAAAACCTTAAAGAGTAGACTGCTCATAGGTTCAGCACTCTATCCCTCTCCAGCCAATATGGAAGAGGCGATTAAAGAGAGTGAAGCTCAGATTGTTACCGTGGCTCTGCGTCGTCAAGCAGCAGGAGAGAATGCTGGAGGAAACTTTTGGAATATTATTAAATCACTAAACATCCATGTTCTGCCCAATACAGCAGGGTGTCACTCGGCAAAAGAGGCGATTACCACTGCTCAAATGGCACGAGAAGTATTTGATACCAATTGGATAAAACTGGAAGTAATTGGAGACCAATACAACCTACAACCCGACCCATTTGAGACTGTAAAAGCTGCTGAAATTTTAATAAAAGAGGGATTTGAAGTTTTCCCGTATACTACGGACGACTTGGTTGTGGCAAAAAGACTCGCTGATGTCGGGTGTAAAATCATTATGCCTTGGGGTTCAATGATAGGTTCAGGAAAAGGGCTAATGAACCCAGATAATCTTCTAGCCATTAGAAAACAATTTCCTGAATTAAAGTTAATAGTGGATGCAGGGATAGGAAAACCTTCTCATGCTACAGAAGCGATGGAGTTGGGTTACGATGGAGTACTCTTAAACTCTGCCATAGCCCTTGCCCAAGACCCCATTAAAATGGCAAAAGCCTTTAAATATGCCCTTCACGCTGGACGGTTTGGATATGAAGCAGGAACCATGCAAGAACGTGAGTTTGCATCACCTTCAACTCCTACGGTGGGGACTCCTTTTTGGCATCAATTCTCTTAAGTCGGGAAATTCCTCTCCCGACAATACAGAATAGTTAAGAAGTACTAAAACCACTATTTTCAAGCTTCTTGTACAGCCTCCAAAGATTGCGAACAAAAAAAAATATTCAACAGTGGCTTTAAATCAAATTTCATCACTTCGTGTAAAAAAGTAACAAAAATAAAGTGTTACAAAAGGTTACCTATGTATAATATCGTTACATATATCTTATAAAGGAGTCTTTTTGTCAGAAATAACACTGATACTTTTGGGTGCTGGTTCAGCCTCACGATTTACTCTACCCCCTAAAAAACAGTGGTTATGGAGTGGTTCTAACCCACTATGGCTACAAGTTACCAACAACTTTCAACAAGTTTATAACTTTAAAGAAACCATTATTGTTTCATCACAAGATGACATACAATCAATGTCTAATTTCTCTGAACATCACTTTGTTCTTGGGGGTTCAAGCCGTCAAGAATCTCTTAAAAATGCTCTTAAAACAGTTACTACTCCTTTTGTTCTAGTCTCAGACATTGCACGTTGTTGTTTAGACGAAGCCATGATAAAACGTGTAATTTCATTAAAAAAGAACAGGAGTTGTGTAGTTCCTACACTTAAGGCAGTTGACACACTCTATTTTGATGAAACTCCCATAGATAGAGAAAAAACTAAAATTATACAAACTCCTCAACTTTCATGTACCTCTACATTAAAAGATGCATTGTCTAGTAATGAAGAGTTTAGCGATGAGAGTTCTGCCATTGCCTCTCAAGGTGGAGAGATTATTTTTGTAGAGGGTTCAACCAAAGCCCATAAGCTTACAACGGTTGAAGATTTACAGAAACTACCTTGTATTCAAAAGCCATCTACCAGAGCCTTAACTGGTTTTGGTATAGATATTCACCCTTTTGAAAAGGGAAAACAGATGGTACTTTGTGGCGTTAAGATAGAGTCTGACTTCGGATTTAAAGCCCACAGCGATGGTGATGTTGCTATTCATGCACTGATCGATGCCCTGCTTGGTGCTGCTGGACTTGGAGATATTGGTGAGTTTTACCCTGACACTTCTGACGAGTATAAGGGTGCTGACTCACGAGAACTTTTAAAAGATACGGTAAAGAGATTATCTAACCTTGGATATGTGATTGGCAATGTTGACTTAGCCATCATTGCACAAACACCAAGATTGCTTAACTACAAAAAAGAGATGCGATTTAAACTTGCATCACTACTTAACTTAACACCCAACCTTGTAAATATCAAAGCAACTACTGCTGAAAAACTGGGTTGGATTGGAAGAAAAGAAGGAGTGGCTGTTGAAGCAGTCGCAACACTATACTATTATGATTGGACACAAGATGAAAATTACCATAATTGAGAATGAGCTCTATCTGGCTCAAAGCATATCGACAAAGCTCAATCAGAGTGGATATGAAACAGAGGTTTACTCCTCCATTAAGGAAGCAATAGCCACAAGTACAGGTGATGCTTACCTACTCTCAACCAACCTACCAGGTCAAAATTTCAACTCTCTAATTACCAAGTATAAAGAGAAGATTATTATTTTAATGGTCTCCTACATTAATAATGATACCGTGGCAGCTCCCTTAAAACTTGGTGCCAACGACTACATTGTTAAACCTTTTATGATTGAAGAGTTACAGCGAAAAATTGAGCATTATAAAGAGTATCAAACACTTAAAAAGTATAAGAATCTCTATAAAGAGTACAATGAATATTTACTTCAAGACATTGTTATTGATAACGATATTGAAAAGATTTCTTCGCCTCTGGTTATTCTAACCAACTACGTTAAACTGGTTGATAAACTTGCATTTGAATATGCAAAACAACAAGACAGGGTTCTTATTTTTGTTCCACTCAATACAAAAGAGTGGAAATCAAAAATAGAGAATGCCAACCCTAAATATATTCTCTATATATCTGATTTACAATCACTTAAAAAAGCTGAACGAGAACAACTGTTCATTTTAGTTGAAGGACGTGATTTTATCATATCTACAACCTCTGAGATTGAAACTCCATATGAGTCCATAGAGATAAATACAGACAACAAACTCTATGATCAGAATGAGATTTTAACGATTGATGATTATGTTAAATTTATTGTTAACAACTTTCAATACCAATACCCCGATACGGAACTCTCTAAAAAGTTAGGTATCTCAAGAAAAAGTTTATGGGAAAAAAGGAAAAAATATGGCATCTTCAAGAAAAAATAGGCAACTATATCTTGATGCAGAGGCACTCTCTACCTTAGCATTGGTACAAGAAGGACTTATATCTCCTGTAACAAAACTGATGAGTCAGGCAGAAGCCATAGAAGTTAGTGCAACAAAAATGTTTAAAGGTGTTCCCTACCCTTTTCCATTTCTTTTAGCTCCTAAAGGTGTAAAAAATGAAGCCTCTCTAAAGTCTCTGAAACAAGGAGATGTTGTTGAGTTAATGCATCAAGGTAAACCTGTAGGAACATTAACTGTTGATGAAACTTTTGAGATAGATATAAAGCAGAGACTCCATTGTATCTATGGTACCTCTGATCCTTCTCATCCTGGGGTTAAAAATACCATGGGAAGACTTGGGAAAATCGCAGTAACTGGTGACTATAAAGTAGACTATCCACTCATCTTTGGTTCTAAAAAACAAGTACAAGAGATGATTCAAGAGAAAGAAGCTAAAACTGTTTCAGCCATTATGTTGACAGCCAATCCTCTTAATCGTGCGCATGAAAGAATGATTCGCCAAGCACTTGACCAATCAGACCTCGTGGTACTGTTTTTACTCAAACCATTTAATGGCGATACTCTTAGATATGATATTCGACATGAAGCACTTATGACGTTTATAGAAAACTTTTTACCACAGAACAAAGTTATAGTCGTTCCATTAGAGAACTCTTATATCTTTGCTGGATACAATGAACTGATACTCGATGCATTAGTAGCAAAAAACTATGGTTGTACCCGTTTAGTCATAGGTCACAATCATTCTGGATTGGGTCTCCATTATGATCATGATAAATTAAACTCTATTTTTGATACCTCAAAAAATATCCAAATAGAGATTACAACTGTTGAAGGCTATGTTTACTGTAATAAGTGTCGAACCTTGGTAAGTACCAGCACCTGTCCACATGGACAGCACCACCATATACATTACCATACACCATCAATTTTACAACTCATAAAAGCTGGAATGATGCCCCCATCAGTTTTAGTTAGAAGAGAGGTCTCGGCCAGTGTCTTAAATGCCCTCTTCCCAGACAGATTTGAACACCTACAAGAGCTTTATGATGCACTAATGCCTAACGATGGTCTCATAGAAGAGCATAATGAAGAAGATTTTTATATTAATTTAATGAATCTTTACCAGACAACTTCTTTAACATAATGTAGGGTGCATTTTAATGCACCGACTTAAAATAGGAACCTTAATGAATTTAAACAGACTTTTTATAACCTTTGGAGGTACAGGTCTATCTCCTAAAGCACCAGGAACCGTAGGCTCTTTTGCAGCCCTTTTAGTAGGACTTCTTATACTGGAATTTTTACCCATGCAGACACTCTTTATGCTCACCTTAGCCATTACTATAATCGGTATATTTGAGATTAATAAGTATGAAAAATCCACAGGTAGCCACGATGACAAAAGCATCGTCATAGATGAAGTAGCTGGAATGTGGATAGCTCTTATGTTCGCTCTAGGAACAGCCAAATCTATGGAGTTTGCCTATGCCAATGAAATTGCTATTGCAGGTTCATTTACAGCATTCAGACTTTTTGATATTTGGAAGCCTTCAACCATAGGTACCATTGACAGAAAAGTAAAAGGTGGACTGGGTGTCATGGGTGATGATATACTTGCAGGTATTGCAGGTGGGTTGCTTACGGTTCTTGTTTTGATTGGGATTGATAAGCTTATTTAGTTAAAATCTTATCTACTTTAGAAGATATAAACCCTTAGCTGTGACCAAGTCACATTGTGTCATAAACACATAAAAGCACTTAAAGGTTTCTACCCTACCTCAACAACCTCAAAAAGCTCTCCATCAAAACTTTTTTATAAGCCTCTAACTCTTCCTCTTGAGGCTTTTCATCTTTTCGTAATTTTAGATGTACTTTCTCTAAAGTTTTACGCATCTCACTATCTATAATCTGCTCCGTAAAAAACTCTTCATTTTCTAAATTTATCTTCTCTCTTGTAGCATGTGAGCGTTTAGCTATGACAGATGCATGGTAGAGAGAGCGTCCTAGTAAAATATAGGGGAAGTTCAAATTTTGCATGGGACCAATGCTTAACTCTCTTGTTCCTATACTTTGTCCCAATACTTTTACTTCATAAAGGTTGTCAAAGCCCATCATTGCCCCTACTCCTCCAACAGCTCCACCGATAAGAGAACCTAAAAAAAGAGTGCCTCCACCAAGAAGAAGGTCAATACCTAAACCACCAACTGCACCAGCTGAAGCACCTGTCACAATAAGTTGCTGTTGACTCAAACCAAAGATAGAGGCACTCTCTTTTGAAAAAAGACCCACATTATCAAGTACCAAAGCATTCTCTATTTTTTCTATACTTCTATGGTTCCAGATGCTCTCTATATTTTTCTCTTGCTTCTTCTCATAAGTTATAATTTTTTCTCGATAAGCAGTTTTTGACTGCTTCTCTTCATGTTGTGTGGCTGACTCACCTCTGATACTGTAGGTATAAACAAATGAGAGTGTTTTAAGCATGTTATTAACCATAGAGTCAATGCTTTGCTCTACTTTTTGTTCTTGTAAATCTTCCAATACGCTGATGGCAACTTTAATCGGTTTTGTCCACTCCTCTTTGAGTTGGGAGATGCTGTCTAGCAGTTCCATGTGTTCGATAAAGGTTGCTTTTATGGGGTTAAAGGTTCTCACCATTCTAAAGTAGTGACCCAAAGCACTTTTCCATTGGTCACGATAATCTTCTTTACCAATAAGATTTAAAATCGCCATAGAGGGTTGCCCACACCAACGAAGTATCTCCATCTCTACTTCATACTCTGAACCATAAGGTTTAGAAGCATCCACCACATAAATAATTCCTGCACCAGCAACAATGGGTTCAAGAAGTTCTATCTCATCTCTAAACCTTTCATCATTTTTATGGGCAGATATAAAAGCACGAACCACATCACTTCGTTTATCTGCTGAGACGGGTTCTTGGTCATTGAGCCATGATAAAACACGTCTCGCTCTTTGAAAACCTGGGGTATCAAAAAGTTCATAAATGATTTTTCCATCTACTTTTAAAGGAAAACCTCTTTTAACTTGTGTGGTTCCAGGAGTGTCTCCTATCTGTACAGAATCATCCAAAGCCAAAGAGGAGACAATGCTACTTTTTCCTTTATTTGGGTGACCAACCACTGCAAATTTAGGATAATTGTTATTTAAATTTTCTTCATTACTATACATCTACTACCCATACCTTTTTCGATTTTAAACCTTGAACCTTTCGCTTCCAAATAGCAACTTCTTCTTCATTACTCTCATAATAATAGGCAGCTGTTCCTAAAGGGTATACTTTAACTTCATACACGTTTTTATTGTCTAAAAGCTCTTCTAAGAAGTCTACAAAGTCCATGGTAGGAGGTTCCCATGATTTTACATAGAGTAGTACCATCTCTTTTGCCTCTTGTGCAACCATTTGATCTTCTTCGAAACTGTGGTTACCTCCAACCGTATTTAGGAAAAAAGAATCAATATTTTTACTCTCATTTACCAAAGTAAGTTCGTCCAAAGAGAAATTCCAAGCTATGATATTATGATAATCTTTAGAGACATCATGACTAACTTGTTCATCTGTATCTTTCACTATTTTTAAATGTTTTTCAACTTGCAATGCCCCAGTTGAGACATAAGGAGTTTTAAAATCTCGTAACAGTTTGGGTACTCCATCCAGTGATAAAAAATCTTTTTCTAACTGCTCTTGATACCCATAACGTGTAGCCAACCAGAGTAAAAATCGTAAAAAGATGGCATAAAAAAGTGTCACCATCGCCAAGTATTTCCACCATGCACCCAACTTATCTGCATTTTGAATCATCTGCGTGTCCAAATTACCACCCAATCTGTAATAGTGACTCATCTCTATCAACTCTACAGAAGGAATGGCAGAGGGCATACTGTAACCCCATGGAATACCGATACATGCTAAGAGTTTAAAAAACTCTACAGGTGCTACTTGTAGTGTGGTACTCCATGAAAAAGCGATATCTTTTGAAACCACCATAAACAGTAGTGCCAACAGAAGTCCCATAGAAAAGAGTAAAGAAAAAAGTTGTAAACGACTTGTGAACATCCACTTTTTTAATTCGGGAGAAAAAAGCTTATTGATAGAGTCTACTTTATCATTTAATACAAAAAAACCAAGAATCTTCTCAACCCAATGTAGAGGGAAAAAGATAGAGAAAAAGTTTGAAATGGTTTGATTACTTAAAAGAGAAATTATAGAAAGGTAGATAGAGAGCAGAGGCAGAATCATGGCAAAAAGAAGATAGTAGATGACATTTACAGGAGCTTCTCCACTGTAGCTAAGTAGACCAATACCAGCAAAAAAACCAAAAATAAAAGAGAATAGCCCTATAAAGTTACCCAAAGTAGCGAGTTGATGTAGAAAACTTTCACTCTTAGATGTCTGGGTAACTTTAAAATGATGCTTCTGCATCCAAGTAAGCAGCATCTCCTTAGGATGATGAACCAACTCATTATGTTTTAAAGCAAAGAGTCGGTTCTCTTCATGAGTTCCCCTGTACTCCTCTAGGAGTTCAGAAAGGGAAAGATAAGATTTAATAGAAATTTTACTGTTTTTTGTCTGCATAAGTAGCTTTATATTTTTAAAATATTATACCAAAATATGTTAGATATAAAGACTTATTTTCTATCAGGTCTTTTTTCATCTGGAAGTTGTGATAAATCTGCCTCATCAAACAACTCTACTTTAGGAATTAAAATAGCAATCAATGTTACAGAAATACCAAATATGAGAACGGTTAACTCTTCATTACCTTTAAATAAATCAGGCAATATTCCTGTTCCTAAATTTTCTCCCATGAGTGGTTGAAAAAAATCTTCATAGTAAACTGTAAATACCAAACCACCAAAAAGTCCACCAATAGCACCAACCAAAACATCCATACGACCCTCAGCAATAGATATAGGACCCGTTCCTGGACATTTACCTAAAATTGCCATGGAGACACCAAAGAGAATACCACCGATGATTAAACCTTGCAGAACAATAGGTTTTACATGATAGTTTGCAGCACCAGCATCTATCATAAAATAGAGAGCGATACTGGTCAGACCCACAGCTAAAAAGAGCATCTTGGGAATGATGGTATCTTTCAACATAGCAAAACCTGCTATCTTTTCAAACTTATCTACCCTTGTGTACTGGATAATTCCACCAAAGATAACACCTATTAAAAAAACCAAAGCCACTGAACCATGCTCTTGAGCAATAACAGACTCTACCATCTGAAAAACTCTATCAAGCATACTGTTATTCTCTTCTGTTATAAATATTACATCTGCCATTATTTCACCCCTTTAGTGTTATAAAAAAGTCGACCTGTTATAACCAAAGTTAACATAACAACTCCACCAAATATCATCGCTGATATTGCCAGCTGGCTCATACCTGACAGAAAGTGACCCGAAGTACAACCACCTGCCAACCTTGCACCTATAATCATAATGAATCCTGAGAAGAAACTCCAAAGTAACCGAGAGACAACCGAATTGTTTTTATAGGTTTTCCAAGCTGAAGGAATAAGAGAGAATCTAAAAGTTTTAGTAATAAAAACCGAAGTTATAAAACCTCCAAACAAAGCCCCTATAAGCATTACCCCTTCCCATGAACCTGAATCTTTTATCTCTTTTAAATAGGTATATTTTTCTGGATCTAGGTCAGCAATAAGCCCTGCGAAGTATGGGACATAAGTAGAAGCACCAATGCTTCTGTCTGCTCCATATATTGAAAATGTAAGAAGTAGCAGAAGTGACATAAGTATGCCACCCATCCACCATGGTAATCTATTAGCCATAGTTATAACCTTTATAATTTTTAGAGAAGTATACCCAAAGAAAATCCATAAGTAAAATTTATTTAATTTATTGTTTTAAGCATTTTTTATTATGCTTCCAAAAAATATAATTGGAGTTATTTATGAAAAATTTAACCTTTGTCTCTTGGAATGTCAATGGCATACGAGCCGCTTAAAATTTAAAAGTCTTTCTTAAATTTTAATTAAACTATTTCTACTCTTTCCAACAACTACTTAACAAAGTTTTGATAAAATTCATTAGTTGGAGTACTCGGAGTTTTTGATGTTGCCAAAGTAGGAGGCGTTCAGCCACAAGAAGAGGACTTTGGACAGACTTTGGGTTATTATGGTGTCGGTTCTGGATTTCACATCGTCTTACCATTTTTAGGACCCTCAAATTTACGTGATATATTTGGTTTTGCTGTAGATACAGCCATTGAATCTTTAGGATTCTCAACAGCCTACTATCTCAACAAAAACTCTCTGCACCCTAGGGAGTATGAAAAGTTAAAAAACAATGGTCTTATTCCCATGAACAAAAACTCTATCATTAAGAACATAACTTAATGCTCTCGATAGGACGATTTTTTCTACATCACGTCCAGCACGTTGCATGTCTCTCCACTCTAAACGGTGGTTAACAGGAATCACATCTTGAGCAATAATTGGACCTTCATCCAAGTCATCGGTTACAAAGTGTGCAGTAGCACCTATAATCTTTACACCTCTTCTAAAAGCTTGTTTATAAGGATTTGCACCTATAAATGCTGGTAAAAATGAGTGGTGTATGTTGACAATCTGTTGAGGATAACGAGAGACAAATGAGGATGTTAAGATACGCATATATTTAGCCAAGACAATATAATCAAAAACTTGTTCATCTATTAAACTTGCCACATTATCTTCATGTTCCTCACGAGAAAGACCCTCTGTAGGTACATGAAAAAATGGAATATCAAAACGACGTACCAACTGCTCCAACAGATCATGGTTGGCAATTACTGCTTCGATATCAGCATCCAACTCACCTGCTTCATGCCGAATAAGTATATCCCCTAAAGCATGAGACTCTTTTGTCGCTAGAATAACAATCTTTTTACGTTTTGGTTCTATCACTTTCAAATGGGCATTTTTAGGTGTAATAACGTTCAGCTCCTTCTCTAATTCAACAATATCAAAATCACCCGTCACCACCGTACGCATAAAAAACTTACCTTGCTCTTTATCTACAAACTCACGGTTAGAATCTATATTTAAACCTCTATCATAAAAGACTTTTGAAATCTTATAGACCAACCCTTTTTCATCATCACAATCTATTAATACTCTTGCTCTTTGTTCCATTTTCTTCCTAACTAATGATATAAGCGAATTATACCAATTTTTTGGATAACTTTTCCCACTGCTCTTTCAACTCATTGTACCCTGCTTCGTAAGCCATATCTATCTCATCAAAATTAAAAAGATGCATATTGGCTACCCCTTTTACTTCAAAAAAGGCATCAGCCAATTTTTTTGCTGGCATGGAGTTTGAACGAACCATAATCAAAATAGAACGAATGGTCAAAGATTTAAATGTAGACAAGTCCTCACCTCGTAAAGGGTTAATATTTATCGCTAGAGACTTTTCATAATAAGTTTGCAAAGGTTTAACTGGCAAGTTATCTGAAAATCCTCCATCTATATAAGAGTTTTCTCCTATTCTTTTTGCTGCAAAGAGTGGTGTAATGGTTGAAGAAGCGATGGTATAAGCAACAACATCGCCAGAGTTTATATAAGAAGGTTCACCCGTATCTATATTGGTTACACAGGTATGTAAAGGAATTTTCAACTCACTATAATCTTTTATATGAAGAGTTTCATGAAGCTTATTTTCTAAACGTTCCATTTTAAATAGTCCAATATCGCCAGATGCCCAAGCAAAAAGCTCTTTTTTTTCCAAATTTTTCAAAAACTCCAACATATCATCACTTTTGAGTCCAGCAGCCAAAAAGAGTCCCACGATGGCTCCTGCACTAGACCCAGAAACAGCTGTCACCTCAACATCCTGCTCTTCTAAAAATTTAATAGCACCAACATGTGCTGCCCCACGTAAACCACCACCACTTAAACTTAATGTGATTTTCATTTCTCTATAACCTTTGATAGTTTTTTTATGTTTTTAGATATAATACCAAAAATTTAACCCCATTGAGGTATATCGTGAAAAAAGTATTTAAAATCGAACAAGAGAAACTTAAGCCAGACAGAGCTGTTGACTCTATTAAAAATGAGCTTAGAAAATATGTAAAACGTGAAAAGAAAAAAGATTTACCAAATGAAAAAACCATGTATTGGGATTTTGACTGTAAATTTGGAAAAAGTTCAGAGTTTGCAAAAGATTGTGATTTTGATTATATTTTTACAGAGCTAACAGGTGTGGTTGCTGCTGGATGGTCTGAATGTTATATTGAAGTTATAGCTAAAGCTGTAGATAAACCAATTAAAGAAGAAGATATAGAAAAATAATCGTAGGGACACAGGAAATGCCTTTGTCCCTACATCAAATATTATTTTTATACGTACCTATTTAGAAACATACTTAGCAATAATATCACCAATCTCAGAACAAGAACAAACCTCAACGGCATCATAGGCACCCAAGTCACCTGTTCTATACCCTTTAGCCAATGACTTTTTAATCGCTTCATCAATCTTATCAGCAGCATCCGTTTCACCCAATGCATAACGTAACATCATAGAAGCAGAAGAGATGGTCGCCAATGGATTAGCAATACCTTGACCTGCAATATCTGGAGCAGAACCATGAATTGGCTCATAAAGTCCCACACCTTTACCGGTACTGGCACTTGGTAGAAGTCCAATAGAACCACTGAGCATTGAAGCAGCATCCGATAAGATATCACCAAAAATATTTCCTGTTAAAATAACATCAAACTGTTTTGGGTTTCTTATCAATTGCATTGCAGCATTATCAACATACATATGTGTTAACTCTACTTCTGGATAATCCTTAGCCACTTCTATAACCGTCTCACGCCAAAACTGACTTACTTCAAGCACATTGGCCTTATCTACAGAACAGATACGCTTGTCACGTTTCATTGCTATCTCAAAAGCAACATGAGCGATTCTTATAACCTCTTCACGAGTATAAACCATCGTATTGTAAGCTCTATCTTCAAGTAACTCTCTTGGTTGACCAAAATAGATACCACCTGTAAGCTCACGTACTACCATGATGTCTACACCTCTAACCACATCTGGTTTAAGTGTTGAAGCATTAACCAACTCATCATACACAATAGCAGGACGAAGGTTTGCAAAGGTTCCCATCTCTTTTCTTATGGCAAGGAGACCTGACTCTGGTCTTAAATGACGCTCCATGTTGTCCCATTTAGGTCCACCAATGGCACCAAAAAGTACAGCATCACAATGCTTTACACCTTTAATCGTCTCATCTGGTAAAGGGACACCTGTTGCATCAATCGCTGCACCACCCATAAGCATTTCGCTGTACTCTAAGTTAAAGCCCATATTTGCTGAAAGTGCATCTAAAACTTTAATCGCTTCATCTATAATCTCTGGACCAATACCATCACCTTTGATGACACCAATTTTATAATTTCTACCCATTATGCCTTACCTGCTATCTCGTTTTCACGAATCTCTTTTTTGGCAAACTCAATAAGCCCACCTGCATCTACCAGCTCTTGCATAAACTCTGGAATGGCTGTAAACTTATATCTCTTAGCCTGTGAAACATTAATCACTTCACCCTTTTCCATGTCTACTCTAACCGTATCACCTTCATTAATCTCTGCTGACTCTTCAAGCTCAAAGATTGGTAATCCCATGTTAAAGGCATTTCTATAAAATATTCTTGCAAATGTTGGTGCTATAACAGCAGCAACTCCAGCAGCTTTTAGAGCTATGGGAGCATGTTCACGACTTGAACCACAACCAAAGTTTTCTCCAGCAACAATGATGTCACCTGCACTCATTTTTCCAACAAACTCAGGGTCTGCATCTTCCATCACATATTTTGCCAACTCACTTGGCTCACTTGTATTGAGGTATCTCGCAGCAATAATTAAATCGGTATCAATGTTATCGCCAAATTTCCAAACTTTACCTTGCAAAGTGCCATCCTTGTATAGGGGGAGTACCCCTAGTAATAATGACGCGATTATAGCCAAATGTGACTAAGATATGAATTATTCATAATTCTCTATAATCTATTGGTACTTTTCTACTCTTGCATCTAATTTTCTAACTTCGCCATTCTCATAAATCTTTAACTTCTCAGCCTGAACTCCACGTCCATGCTCATCCAATTCAAAAATAATAATTTGAAAAATCTCTTGGCACTTCTTAGGCACATCAAAATGTCCACCAACACCTGTCATAAAACGTTGTATTGGTATCTTCTTATCCATACCTATTACCCCATCGCGACAACCCGTTAGACCCACATCTGTCGCATAACAACAACCATCTACAATGCTTAAATCATCCGTTCCCACATGCGTATGCGTTCCAAAAATAGCTGAAACCCTCTCTTTAAGTATATGCAACATCGCCAACTTCTCACTGGTAGCCTCTGCATGAACATCAACAACAATATGTTTAATGCCCTCTTCTTTTAAAAGCTCCACTGCTCTATCAACCTTTATAAATGGGTTATCAGCCATCGGCATGGTATAGTTTCCCATCACATTCACCACAGCTACTTCTTTCCCCAATACCTCAACTTTAATTAACCCTTTTCCTGCACCAGCATCAGGGTAATTAATAGGACGAATAATAGGATGTGTCTCATAAAGTTCAAATATCTCTTTCTTATCCCAAGAGTGATTCCCACCCGTCATCACATCGATACCATAACTCAAAAGCTCATCACAATTTTTCCGAGTCAATCCAAAACCATGAGAAGCATTTTCATAATTGGCAATCACCAAATCAAGTCCATACTTCTCTCGTAAATCAAGAAGATACTTCCCTATCATATCACGCCCTGGTTTTCCTACTATGTCTCCTATGAATGCTAGTTTCATTTTTCTCCTTCAATCTCTATCAAATCTTCTCTCAATCGTGCAAAAGCTTCTTCAATATCATCACCATCTACATTACTATAAAGATCAATATAGTAGCTATACTGCATCTCCAACCCTCTCCTAAGTTCCAGTTTCAAATAACTTTTAGGAAATTTACCAATATTTTTCATATCTACATTTTGAGTACTGTTACAGACAATATCTTTTTTATACGAAACACTCAATACCAAATTACAAGACTGATTAAAAGCATACAACTCTTTTAATTGAGTTAGGACATCTCTCTCTACATTTAAAGTATCAAGCTTCATACACGATATAGGAAGCTCCAAATTCTTATGAAGGTTAACCAAGGGCTTCATTTTTTCTTCACATGCTGTAAATAATAAAAGAAATATAAAAAATATATTTCTCAATTTATTCCCCCTTCAAATAGCTCATAGCACAAGCAATTAAGTCATCATCATCTTTACTGTAAGCTTTCAACATCACTCTATCTTTAGCTTCATCGGCAAACTCTATAAATACCTTTTCTCCAGCATTAGCAACTTTAGTAATCTTCTGCTCTTTGGCTAGTACTTTCATAACCATTACATCGATAAACTGCCGTGAAATAACATCGAGCTTACCAAATCTATCGGCTATTTCGGTCTCTATCTCATAAACTTCACCTCTGGTTTCACATTGGGACAATCGACGATATAGCTCTAGTCGCAGTCTGTCTTCTTCGATGAGTTCTTCATTGAGGTAAGCATCAACAGTAAGTTTAATATCAACTTGTAACTGCTCTTCTTCCTCGTTTGATTGTCCACTTAGCTCTTTTGATGGCATCTTCTAACATACGTAAATAAAGTGAATATCCTATCTGTTTTATGTGTCCACTTTGAGCTTCACCGATGATGTTTCCTCCACCTCTTATCTCTAAATCGTGAAAGGCAAGAATAGCACCTGAACCCAAATCTGAATGGGACTCTAAGGCTAGAAGTCGTCGTTTTGCATTTTCGCTGAGTCGCTCTTTCTCTTCGACCATAAAGTAACAGTAACCCTCTTTTCCTCCACGCCCTACTCGTCCACGTAGTTGATGCAGGTCGGCAATACCAAATCGGTCTGCTCCATCTACTATCATGGTGTTTGCCATTGGCATGTGGATACCTGATTCTACTATGGAAGTTGAAAGCATCACATCATACTCTCCTGCTTCAAAAAGTTCCATATCCTGCTCGGTCTGTTTGGCCGATATTTTGGAGTGTAACACGGCAATTCTAAGCTTTGGCATGAGTTCCAAGAGTACTTTTTTCTTCGCGTCTATCTCGGCAATGGAGTTGAAGACATAAAAAATCTGCCCTCCTCTTCGCATCTCTCTTGTTATCGCTTCTTTAATGATTTTTTCATCATAAGACTTTACAAAAGTTCTTACTCCTTGACGCTCTACTGGTGGTGTTAAGATTTCAGAAAATGTTTTAACAGATGAGAGTGCCATGTTTAAAGAACGTGGAATAGGTGTGGCTGACATAGAGAGCAAGTGTACATTTATGGCTATCTCTTTAAGAGCCTCTTTCTGCTTAACCCCAAACTTATGCTCTTCATCTATAATAATAAATGCTAGGTTTTTAAACTTCGCTTTAAGCAGTGCGTGGGTTCCTACTACCATGTCAACTCGTCCATCTTCCAAGGCTTCAAGTAGTGCTTTTTTCTCTTTTCCTGTGGTAAATCTGTCCAGTTTCCCTATATTTATATCGTACTTTCCAAAACGCTCTTTCATGCTTTTAAAGTGTTGAGAACTTAGCAAAGTAGTCGGAGCCACCATCATAGACTGATAACCATTCTTATAGGCAATAAACATTCCATTCATAGCCACTTCTGTCTTACCAAAACCAACATCAGCAGAGAGTAATCTGTCCATCATTCTTCCAGATGCCATCTCTTCAAGAATGGAGTTTATAGACTCTTCTTGGTCTTCAGTGTGAATAAACCCTGCTTCACTCATAAAGATTTGATGGTCAACCAAATCTCTTTTAAGAACAATCCCTCTTTTTAGATGACGTTGAGCTGAGAGGTTAATTATTTCAGATGCAATGGCAAAAAGTTTCTCTTTTACTTTGCCTTTGAGCTTTTTAAAACTTGCTTTTCCCATTCGGTCAAGTACAGGTGTTCCACCAGAGTCAGCAACAAATCGGTCAACCACATTGAGGTTCTCTACAGGAATCAAAAGTAAATCTTCATGCTGATACTGTATCAATACAAACTCACGTGTTGAGCCTAAAACCACACGTTTCTCAACCCCTTTAAACAACCCTACTCCATGATTTTCATGAACCACATAGTCACCAAGTTTTAACTCATCTAAGATAATAGAAGCTTTTTTAACTTTTTTACGTTTTATCGGTTTATTTAGAGAGATAATCACCTCATCATTAGAGATAAGATTAACAATAATATCTTTATAAACAAACTCTATATTTTCAAAAGACTGCAGTTCAGAACCACGGATAATTGACTCATTTTTAGCCACAAGCGTTATCTTCTTTTGTGCATTTGACTTAATAATCGCATTGGGGTTAATCACCTCCAACTCTCTGTACTTTTTCGCTTTTGGAATCAGAGGCAATTTAAAGTCTGATTTATCGACCAATGGGTCATCTAAAGAGTAAATCTCTTCTAACTCATCTGCTATATTTTCAAGTAACAAAGCATCAAAAGTTTGCAGGTAATTCTCACCCAAATCATTCAGATACCAAAAGCCTAAAGAGTCTATATCTTTTACAAAACTCTCCAGTGAACTAACTTTAACACGCTTTTCCCACGCTTCATACTGCTCTTGGTTTAGTCCCAACTGTGCAGGAATAATGCATATAGACTCTATCTCCTCTTTGTCACTCTTTTGAGTCTCCACAGAAAACGTACGTATGCTCTCTACATCTTCATCAAAAAGTGAGATTCTATACGCCTCTTCTGAACCTAGAGAATAAATATCTAAAATATCACCACGAAAAGAGACCTCTCCTTTTTGCGTGACAATGTCCACAAAATGATAACCCCAATAATAGAGCTTCTCTTTTAACTCGCTAAGTTTAAGTGTTGAAGCAAATTCAATATCTAAAGAGGAAAAAAACTCCTCTTTTGGCAGAGGTAAAAGCAGTGTTCGCAGAGGAGCAATAAGTAACTTTTTACTTTTTTCTTTATAATAACCATGAAGCGCCTCTAAAAGCTCATAAATCTCCACTTGAAACGAACGTAAATCATCACCAGCACTCAAACGTAAATCGGGAAGTGTGAATGTTTTATAGTTTAAAAAGGTAGCAGTGTGGGCAGTAGTTTGGGCATCTTTGTCATTTTTACAGACAAGAAGCGTCTTATTTTCAAGCTGAATATCTTCGGGGAGAAGATACTCATAAACATCAGATTGTGTCATTTAATTCTTTTTATGTCCTAACTTTGATAATAACCAAGTTTTTAATAACCTAGTTTTTTGGGCTGTACAATATGAACATCAGAAATATCATCACGTTCAATTCTTCCAGAAACAATTTTTGTCTCACCTTCAAACACAGCATTTGGCTCAATAATAATGTTGTTTACACGAACATCACCATAGACTTTACCATAAGGCATAATGTCAATCACTTCACCGATAAAGTTACCACGAAACTCTCCAGAAACAAGCAGTTTTTGTGCTTGAATTTCACCAGAAACACGTCCACTTTTCCCAACAACCACTTCACTTTGAGAAATAATTTTACCTTCAAACTCTCCATTTAAAAGGATATTTCCGTCACATTTGATTTCACCCTTAATTGATGTACCTGGGGTAATAATACTCGCCGAACTCACTTTAACTAGTTTTATTTTCTTCCGACCAAAAAATGCCATCTCTATTCCTTTGTAATGCTTAATCTATATGAATTATATCTAATTATTATTTATTTTAAATGTCAAATTCAATCTTCTTTAAAAATGCCTCCACAACATAAAAAGAACCAAAAACAAAATAGTTTTCACAATTGAGTAGCATATTAAAATCTTTATACTCTATCTCTAACCTATTTAAGGCTTTTTTTAAACTCACATTATCTACAGCACGTTGTGTCTCTATGGGTATGATTTCAACATGTTTAATAAGTTCTTTAAACTCTGAAATAATACTTTCATACTCCTTGTCATCTAAAGTATTGTAAACCAAAACTATCTTTTCACCCTGATACTTCTGCTCTAACGCTTTTGATATCGCTTTAGCACCCAATAAATTGTGTCCCACATCTATAGTGACATTTGGCAGTAAAGGGTAAAAACGTCCAAAAAGTACTACTTTAGGTAAATCTTCCAAACTATAAGGTAAGGCTAATAGCACCAATGCTTTTATTGCCAGTTTTGCATTTTCATAAAGGTACTCAGCCCAACCCAAGCCATTGGTCATCTCCAATAACTCTGGAAAAGGTTCAGCTTCTACTTTATAAACTAAAGCTCTTTTCTCTTTGGCTATCTCATCGGCTATGGTATAGACCTCATCATAAACCTGTAGTCCCAAAAGAACGTTATTCTCCATAGAATTCAAC
>LBBO01000003.1_pt31 | contig 20065 bp, 17 predicted proteins | sample 329191 | NCBI WGS metagenome assembly LBBO01 (sample SAMN03174413, study PRJNA266758) | hydrothermal vent metagenome | biome: marine hydrothermal vent; feature: marine hydrothermal vent chimney; material: microbial mat material; isolation source: microbial mat from marine hydrothermal vent chimney...
AATATTTTGGTTAAAAGCTGTTGCACCATTAAAGGTACTCTTCATGCTAGTAACTTTTGATGTATCCCAGCCACTAATGTCTAGATTAAATGTAGTATTGTTAAAAAATAATTCATCCATATCAGTAATGTTTTCAGTCTTTGCTGCTGATAGTTGCTGGCCTAAGTCAGCTTTAACAGTTGCATTAGTTTCATCAGTATAAGCAGCTATCGCAGCAACTAATTGCTCTTTTGTTACTGCACGAGCAGCAGAAACTATAGCTATATCTGGAGTGAAAGTACATTGAGTTAAACCGTTGCTGTAAGCGATTGTTAATCCATTTACACCTTCGAATGATGTTATTGGTGTAGTATCTAATGATGTAGATGCATTGTACATAAACGATACATTTGAGTCTGCTGATTGAGATAGTTGATTTGCAGTTGCTCCCTCTGTTGTAGTAATTGTAATGTTTGAGTAGTCAACTGTTGTGTTAAAGTCTAAAGTAAGATTAGTGTCCTCTGCTATTCCAACTGGCATACCACTACCTTCCTCTGTAAGTGGTATAACAGAAGCGATAGGCTGACCATCGCTGTAAATACCAGAAAGTGTTATGTTACAAGATATTACTGGATCTGGTGTTGGGTCTGTTACGGGGTTTGAGTCTACACAAACTAACTCCTTACACTCTTCAACATTTCTTGTTGTATCTTCAAGATTGTTAACTGCTACAGTTCTATCGACTGGCGTTTTCCCTGCATTTTCAATAATATCATATACCTGAGTCATATCAAGTTTTTCAATTGTTGTGCCTACAGCAACGTCTGGTTTGAAGTTAGGGTTAAGTAAGATACCATTGGCATGGTCATTATTTTCATCAAGTGACTGAAGCAGAACTGCTAATCTTTCAACTCTTGGATCTGTTACATCTGTACGAGAAACACCTAAAGCATCTTGAATAAGTACTATCTTATCATCAGGAAGTTTATCTACTCCACCTATATGCAAGTTACCGTAGTAGAAATCTACTCTGCTACCAACAGGACAAGTAAACTCTCCCTTTGCATTTGTAAAACCAGTTGTTGTAGAACATCTGTACTCAGCATTTCCAATAGCACCATCGGCTAGTATACCTGTAACAGTTGCAATAGTAGGTGCAGTAGTGCAGTCACTACCACAACCACTTAGTGCGATTATCACTGTTAGACTTAAAGCTGTTAAATTTTTGTTTAGATTCATTTTTATATGTACCATTCTTTCCTAAGATTAATATAAGTATATTCTTGGACTTGTTAAGAAATCCTTATCAAGGCATAGAAATATAGTTATTTATAAAAATACAAAGATATAAATAACATTTTCTATTAATATTAATTTTTAATAAATTGATTAGAACTACTTGTAAATTCAATCCCTAAAGTAAGCTAATTTTTTCTGTAAGAATTTTTAAGATAAAAAATAGACTAATCATCAGTGATGTAGACTAAATTTTATGATTTTACTAAAAAATCATATTTTTACTCCGTGCTTTATATTTTGTGTTTGAAATCTTATAATTTTATCGTTCTTTTTGTTACTATTTCACCAAAGTTAAGTCACAAGTTTCAGACTCTGATGTATATAATGCATTATTAGCTCTTCTGTTTCGAGAAAATTCTCATTATCTAAATCTATAATTACCTCTAATGTTATTCTTTGCTTGTTATTTGATATAATCTTTACTGACATGATTTTCTCTTTTTATTGACCGTTTAGGTTCTTTTTTAAAAAATGTATTAATTTGCTGTTTAGTGTTTTTAAGTTTGCACCCGTGTTTTACCACAAGGTTATTATATTTTTTTCTTAAAGTCACCAATTAGTCACTTTTATCTCGTATACTTCTTTAATCTAAAATTTAATTTAGAATTAAAGGAATAATAATGAAAAATAATATAAATGTCTCTCTTTTGAGTCTTGCAACGATAGTAACACTAGCATTGTCAGGGTGTAATAACTCGGATAATAATAATCCTGTTGATGGCTTTGTTGGTAACCCAGGTGAAGTATCAAATGAGTTTATCGCTGAAGAACGTGCAACACTAGCAGCAAGTATAGTGGGTCAAGATGTTGGAGCTCAAGCACCTAGAGATATAGATTCTGTACGAGGGTCTAATACTAAAATAACTATAACGGCACCTGCATCTACAGAGATGTACCTTTGTGATATTCATTTTCATAAAAGTGCAGAACATAAAGGTGGAGAATTTACTACTTATGCAGGAAATGGTAATGGAGAAGGGTATGGTACAGGTTATAAATACTCTGGCGTATTAACCGAAGAAGAAAAAGATTCTTTTACCATTGAAGATCATGATAACCCATTATACGCAGGTGACACGATTGAAGTACACTATGTATACGCTTCAAACCCTTCAGCAGAACTAGGTAATGGACTTGGCACTTGTTTATCAGGTTGGACAGAAGAGACTCAACCTTTACTACGCGTAGAATCACAAGTATATGTTCTTGTCAATGATGAACATGCTCTTGATTTTACAGCATTAAATCATGTATCAGAAGTAAGTGGTCGCAATCAAGCAGAACATATCCCTTCTAATACAGGTACAGGAGTACATTACGAGGGTTCAACAACGGGTCCAGGATATAATAAACTAGCTTCACCTTTACAAGTTACATGGAATGTTCGTCCAAATATTGCAAAAGTAAATATTGAAACGGTAGAAGAGTGGTTTCATCATAATGAGTTTGATGAACATCACGCACATGCTGTGAGAAATCTTGTTATAAATCCTGAGCTTCTTTCAGAAATTAAATAACGACCTCTTTAAAAAGATTCATTCGCCAATCATAAAGTGAATGAATCTTCAACCCTCCCTAAAATTAAGTAACTATTTTGTAGCCTATCCCATGAATATTCTTTATTATTCCCTCAGGTAATTTTCGTCTTAAATTTTTAAGTACAGTCTTAAATACATCAGTATTAACTTCTAAATTATCATTCCAGACACTGTATAAAATGCTATCTACAGATAACACAGCATTTAAATTAGACATAAATAAGCTAAAAAGTATTTTTTCTTTATTGGTCAGTTGAACTGTTTTACCATTACAGACAAGTTCTTCCTTATCATAATTCCAAATACAACCATCCTTTAAAGACTTTGTTTTTATTGCCGTTGTTGTAAAATTTTCTAATTCAGATATAACTTTATCAAGAGCCTTTTTTAATGCTAATCTTGAAATGGGTTTTACTAGATAGTCCGTTAGTTGCAGTCTAGTTGCTTGAAGTAAAAAATCTGTATCTTTATGGGCTGTCAAGACAATGGCTTTTACAATATAATCATCTTCTCGTATTTTTGCAAGTAATTCTAGTCCATTCAGCTTAGGAATATTTATATCAACTATTAAAATATCTATTTTTTTCTCTTTATATATAGTATAAGCTTCTTCTCCATCCGAAGCTTCATACACAGAATCAAATATCATTTCAAGGTACATTACATAGTTTTTTCTAACTTTAACCTCATCTTCTACAAATAAAACCGTGTATGCATGTTTATCATCGTTCATTATTTCTTTCCTTCAAAATTTTTATGCTAAAGTATGCCCCATTGTTCTTGTTTGCTACGCTTAGTTTGCCTTTCATTCCCTCTTCGATAATCATTTTTGCCATATACAGACCTACTCCTGTTCCTCGGGATTTATGCTTTGTTGTATAGTAGGGTTCAAATATTTGTTCAAGTTTATCTATATGAATTCCACCTGCATTATCAGAAATAGAGAGTAGATAAGTCTCTGCATTATCTTCTACATCTACAATGATTTTTGGATTTCGTATTTTTCGTATTTTTAAAGCATCATTGGCATTACTTAAAAGAACGACAAGTACCTGCTGTAGCTCCAAAGGAAAGCCTTTAAGCCCCAATGTCTCATCAACATTAATCTCCACAATCGTAAAATTAGAAGAGAGAACCCCTTGTACAATAGTCATTGATTTATCTATTATCTCTCTTAGAAAAAAGAAAGTTTTTTCTTTATTTGGATTAAAAAAGTGCTGAAAATCATCAATGGTATGAGACATATGCTCTGTTAACTCTTCAACTTCTAATAGTTTAGCATTAATTAATTCATTTTCAAAGCTATTACGTTGAAGCACGGCATCAATAATCAATATAGATGAATTTACTTGAGCCAGAGGTTGTCTCCACTGATGTGCTATATTTTCTATCATTTCACCCATTTGAGCCAGTTTACTCTGTTCCATCATAAGAGCTTGATGCTTTTCATTCTTATAAACTTCATCTTTAACTCTGTTTTCTAATGATAAATTTAATTCATTTAATTCATTTTTTAGAATTATTGTTTTTTTTATCTCTTTATTTAATCTACGGTTTGATAAAGTGATAACAATAACAATAATAAGAAAAATAACAGTAACAATACCAATCCATTTCACAACATCCCAAAAGCTGATACCATACTCATACTGTATAGATAAATATTTATTGAAAATTTTATTCTTATCTTGAATACTCATAGCGTTAAGTTCTCTATTTATAATTGAAACCAAAGGAGACCAATCATCTCTTATAGCCATTGCATTCTTGTGATTTCCAAAAGGTGTTGGTGCTGCTACTTTTATATTGTCCAAAGATAAAGATTTTGATATGTAACTACCACTTGTAAGGTTTCCTACAAATGCATCTACCTCACCTATAGCTAAGGATTCTAAAGCTTGTATCGTAGGATTTTGCCCTTTTTTGATATCAATGTTTATTTTTGGATATTTTGTTTGTAAAATCTTATGAATTACAAATCCATTTTCGACAGCAACCTTTTTCCCCTCTAAGTCTTTAATTCCAGATATAAATTTAAAATCATCTCTGGTGAATATTACCCAAGGGGAAGATATATAATCATCTGTAAACAACATATCTTTTTGTCTTGAAGGTATTTTTTTTACGGCTAATAGTAGATCTAAATTTTTTTTATCTCTAATTGATTCTAAAGCTTGATTCCAAGTTCCTATATCAGTAGAAGAGATAAATTTATATTTGATATTATATTTTTTGAATATTTTCTCAATATAATCTACTGAGATACCTTCAAATTTACCATTCTCATTTATTTGATATGGTGCAGAATTAGCAACTCTTATTCTTACTCTGTTTTTTTGGTTTAACCATTGTAATTCAGAAGATGACAATTGATTAGCATTTGGTTTATATATAAAATTATCTAATTTTTTTAAATCATATTTACCATTTACCATAAAACTCAAAAGAAGAGCAATTGATTTTATCTTTTTTTGGTCAATATTCCCAAAATTATTTTCTATATTTGTTAATGTTTTTAATACATTTGCTTCATAAATTAATGCTTTTTTTGATTTATCTAATGTATTGTATTTACTGTAGATTAAATCTACAGTTTCATCTATATGGTTAAAAGCATATTCCCAACCCTTTTTAGATGCTTCATAAAAATCACGTACTTGTCTTGGATGATTTTTTAATCTATCTTGTGAAGTAAATAAAATATCACCATAAGAGTCAAATCCATAATCCTTAGGATTAAATATCACTATATCAAGACCTTTTTCACGAGTAACAAAGGGTTCGTTTGTAATATACGCCGTTGTCATATCTATCTCTTTGGAAATAAGTTTATCTAATCTAAATATAACATCATTAGATTTATAATTAATATGGTTGGATTTTAACATTGAAAGTACAGTGATAGCACTTACATCTTTATTTAATACTAAGTTTTTATTATTTAAGTCTTCTAGTTTTTTTATTCCAGAAGATTTAAGTCCCATCAAAACATTGGGTGACTCTTGTAAAATAGCCATCATTCCAACGATAGGTTTCCCTTTCATAGTCTCCAAAATCAAAGAAGAATCATTGATACCAAATGTACTTTTTCCAGATATTACATCTTTGATAGTATTTGTATTTTTATCATATTCTTTTAGTTCGACATCAAGTCTAATATCTTTATAAAAACCTTTCTCTTTTGCCATGATAAAACCAGAAAATTGAAACTGATATTTCCATTTTAGCTGTAAAGAGACTTTTTCTAATGCTTGTGCATTAAGAGTAAAAATAAGGGATATCATTAATAGTATTATTTTCAAAAAATTTCCATTTAGATTATTCTGTATATGATAAGAGCCACTTAAAATTCTAAAAGTCACAATAATTAAAGAGATTTTCAAGCTAAAAACCTATCTAAGATGTGGATGAAAGTTTCTAGCTTATCCTTCTTGTAGGTAGTTGTATGAATGTAGGTTACCACATCAACAATTGGCTTTTCAACCTTTAATACAGTCATAGCCATGTTTTTCTTAAAAATGTATTAATTTTTGGTTTAGTATTTTTAAGTTTGCGCCCCTTTCAAGGAGTATTTTAACTATATAGATATTAATTTAAACTCAATCAAATAATATAATATTTATATTTCATGAAGAAGGCTTTTTAATAGGAAAGATATGACCTGAAGGTTTATTTCAATGAAAAGGGTCGAGAGTATATTTAAGGAGTTCATTAAAAAAATTTTGCATATATTTCAGGTCATAATTGGAATCTTACAAAGGAGATTTCTTAAATTCCATATCTTCCATGTTTGTATTATAAGGTAGCTTGGTAAACCACTAGCTAACCAAAAGCCAATGATTAATTAATGAATCTTAGAAACCTCTCTATTTTAGCATCTCTTCTAAGGTTACGACAACATTTCGTCCTAAGTCATCAAGAGAGTAACCACCCTCCAACATGAAGACCACGGGTCTCTCTCCAAGGTCAAGAATCTCTCGTACTATTTGACGTATGCCTTCTGTTGTAACGTTTAACTGAGCCAAGGGGTCACTCTCATGTAGATCATAACCTGCTGAGACCAAAATAATGTCGGGTTTAAAAAATGCATAAGATTTTGGTAAGTCATCTTGGTAAATCTCTAAAATTTCTTTATCAGCACTCTCGGGCATGAGATAATAATTGGCTGTATAACCCAAACCTTTGTCTAGACCCGTATGCGTTTCGGCTCCTGTTCCAGGATAGGAAAAAGATTGATGGCTACTAAAGTAAAAAACTGTATCGTCATTATAAAAAGTCTCTTGGGTTCCATTTCCATGATGCACATCAAAGTCGACAATCATTACTTTTTTGTAACCTTTCTCTTGGGCATACTTCGCTGTAATGGCGATATTATTAAAAAGACAAAAGCCCATAGACTGTGTGGGTGTTGCATGATGTCCAGGAGGACGAACAGCACAAAAAGCTCTCTCAAATTTATCTTCTTTAATCCCATCAATAGCAACCAACCCTGCTCCGACAGCTTTTCGTGCTGCATAGTAGGAATTTTTAGACAAAATGGTATCAGAATCAACAGGTAGTCCCATTTTACTTTTTTCTTGTGTATCCTGTATTAATTCTATAGGATGAACCATTTTTAAATCATCTATGGTTGCTAACCTAGGAGCCACTTCTATAAGTTTATCTAACATGGGAGCCACGTGTCGATTAACAGTTTCAAGTCGTGCTGGAGACTCAGGATGACCTGCACCTGTATCATGTTGCAAATAGATATCATCTGTAATCCAAGCAACTTTTTTTATCTTATTATTTTGCATTTTTTACCTTTTTTATACGATGGGAAGAAGAGAGAAGTCTCTAAAAGAAGCTGGAAAGATATGAGTTGAAGGGTTAATTCAAAGGGAGTGTATTACGGAGTATGTGAAAATCAATTACATATACTTCAACTCATTTTGGAGCTATTCTCCAAAGAGGAATCTACAAAGGAGATTTCTTAATTCCTCATCTTTCATACTGATATTATAGAATATATAGATAAATCGCTAGACAACGAAAAGTCAACAGCTTATTAACCAATCACTCTACTCCATAACATTAGGTCTATATCTTTTTTCTCTTGATGTAAAAATTCCAACTCCATATTAACCCCATAAACAGAATTATGAGAAGAGAGTTTTGGAGTTTGATACTGCAGTAACCAATCTATTTTATCTTGAAGGGCATTGAGCATTCCCTCTCCACCCTCTATAAATATAAAAGAGGGTTTATCAAAATCTCTTAATACATCACTAACCTCAACTTCACGATTAGCCACATCAAAAAGAGGAATAGTTCTATCAAAATTATCCTCTTTAGAATATATAACTATATCAGGGGCAACATCACCTGTAAACCGACAATCTAAAGTTGGTCTGTCCACCCGAACCGTATTGCCACCTATAAGCATCTTAGTACAAACTGCACGAAGCTGATGGACATGAGTAAGTGACTCTTTACAAGTCAAGTATCCACCTCCTATCTTGCCGTTAGAAGTTTGGGCTATCTTAAAAAGTACAAAAGCCCTCTTCTGCCAAATAAGAAATGGCTCTAACAGCTCCAAAGCCTCTTTTTCACAAACACCCACTTCAACGTCTATACCTTGCTCTTCAAGTCGTTTAACTCCACCATCATGCCCTTTAATTGGGTCAAGCGTAGCAATAACAACTTTTTTAGGTTTTATATGAGAGAGTAACGAAGCACAAGAAGGAGTCTGCCCCACATGAGAACATGGTTCAAGCGTAACAAAAATCGTACATTGTGAAAAAAACTCTTTAGGCAAAGCATAAAGAAACTCATGAGCTTTTTTAGCATCAAACCTATCAAAAGTAAGTTCTTCTTTTGAAATAGCGTTAAAAGCTTTAAGCAATGCCAAAACCTCTGCATGAGAAGTTCCTGCTTTTTGGTGAGCTTCTACTGCCACTATCTCATTTTGATATAAAACCAAACAACCTACTGCTGGATTTGGGTATGTTCTTAGTTGGTATTGCCATGCTTTTTTTAGAGTTTGTTGCATATAGATTTGGTTACTATTCATTAAAGTTCTCCAATTTTTTCTATTGACATAAAGAAAATGTTTGATTTTTGGTTTAAATAATTGGTGCGTTGGGAAACGCACTCTGCACGTCAAAGACGTATAAGAGGTTATTTATTTCCTTTTATTCCACTCGTAATAGGTCTTAGCTTTAGAAATATTACAGTACTCAAAACGTATATCTTCACCTTTAATAGTGATGGTAAAACCTTTTTCATCAGCAGAGGTCATTAGACCTTTTTCTTTGTCTCCACCGTTAATTTTGAACTTTACACGTTCGTTAACAGCTGACATAAAATGCGAAGGGTTCTCTAATTTTCTTTCAATCCCTGGTGAAGAGACTTCTAAGTAGTAACCACCATGCATAGGAGGATTTACATCAAAAAATACAGAAAGTTCACGTGAAATCTCAGCACAGAGGTCAAGAGTTACTCCACCCTCTTTAGTGATGTAGACTCTGTAGATGGTGTTGCTCTCTTCTTGAGCTGTTTCAGTTCCGTAAAAACTTGCACCATTTGCCTTAACTATTTTTGTTATTTGTTCATTAAGACTCATCTGATTCATCCTTTTTAGTTACTATCTCTTGTTTATCGTGTCGTTTTCCTATCTCTTTAAAAAGTGATTCTATTTTAGAAATCTCCTCTAATTGACTGTCAAATTCAAACGTAAACTTAGGTGATTTAAACCAGCCTTCACTCTCACGTACATACGTTGACAAGTAACCAGAAACGGCTCTAAGTTGTCTTAGTGCTTCACCCTGCTCTTTTTCGCTTAAGTATGATTTGTCTAGGTAAACTTTTGCATCGTAACGTCCACGTGAACAGATTACTGCTGTTACACTTAAGGCATTTATACGATTATCATTCATTCCCGAGAAAGCCTCTGGGAGTAACTCTACTAAGCGTGATTCAGTACGCTTTCTTTTTATCTCTTCTTCTCTCATATTTATCCTACAATAAAAAAGGGCAGAGAGATGGCTCTCTGCTCCTAAGGGTAAAATTAGACTAGTCTAATTTTACTTGCTCTTCTACCATTTTGAAGGTTTCAATTACATCACCATCTTTAATATCGTTGTAGTTATGAAGCATGATACCACACTCAAAACCATTCTTAACTTCTTTAACATCATCGTTGAAACGTTTAAGAGATGAAATGGTTGTTTCGTAAATAACAACACCATCTCTAATAAGTCTTGCTCCTGCATTTCTAACGATAACACCCTCAGAGACTTTACAACCTGCAATGGTTCCCACTTTAGCCACAGTAAATGTTTCACGAACTTCTGCTTGACCTGTAACTTCTTCTGAGATGGTAGGACTCATCATACCACCAAGAAGGGCTTTAACATCATCAAGAAGTTCGTAGATGATTGAGTACGTTTTAATCTCAACACCAAGCTCTTTTGCTTTCTTCTTAACAGCACCTGTAGGTCTAACGTTAAACCCTAAGATGATAGAGTGTTCAGAAGCATCTGCTAATTGAACATCTGACTCGGTAACTCCACCCACACCTTCGTGAATAACGTTAACTTTAACTTCTTCATTTTTAAGTTCAGCCAAGGTACCTTTAATCGCTTCAAGAGAACCTTGAACATCTGTCTTAATAATAACTGGTAACGATTTAAGGTTACCCTCTGCAATAATGGCAGATAAGTCATCAATAGTAACTTTAGTACTTTTTGAAAGCTCTTTGGTTCTTGTGTACTCAGCTCTTTTATCAGCAAGTTCTCTTGCATCTTTTTCATTGTCCATTACAACAAGAACATCTCCCGCCATAGGAACAGTTGAAAGTCCTACAACAGCAGCAGGAGTACTTGGTCCAATCTCTTTTACTCTTGTACCATCATCTAAAATAAGTGTCTTAACCTTACCAAATGTTGTACCAACCACAAAGCTGTCTCCTATTGAAAGTGTACCATTTTGAACAATAATATTCGCAACAGCACCAAAACCTTTCTCGACCGAAGACTCAACAACAACAGCTTTTGCATTTCTCTCTGCATCAGCATCAAGCTCCATCACTTCTGCTGTCAAAAGTAAGGTATCCAGTAAATCATCAATTCCTTCACCCGTATGTGCAGAAACAGGAATGAACTCATAATCTCCACCCCACTCAACAGGAGTGATTTCAAGTTCAGCCAGTTGAGACTTAGCAAGTTCTGGGTTTGCACCCTCTTTGTCCATTTTATTAATCGCAACAACAATTGGAACACCAGCAGCTTTAGCATGAGAAACAGCCTCTTTTGTCTGCTGTTTCACACCATCATCGGCAGCTACCACGATAATGACAATATCGGTTGCCTGAGCTCCACGTGCTCTCATTTCTGTAAAGGCTGCGTGACCAGGAGTATCTATAAATGAAATCTTTTTACCATTTTTCTCAACTTGGTAAGCACCAACGTGCTGAGTAATTCCACCTGCCTCTTTGGCAGCCACTTTTGTTTGACGAATTCGGTCAAGTAGTGATGTTTTACCGTGATCGACGTGACCCATAATGGTAATAACTGGTGGTCTTATGGTTGGATTTTTATCTTCTATCTCATCATATACTTTAACATAATCAAGAGCATCTAATGGATCAACGGTATGTACTTCAACTCCAAATTCTTCTGCAAGAATTTCAATAGAGTCTTTGTCCAAAAAGTCATTTTGTGTAAACATGGTTCCTAGTGTAAAGAGAACTTTAATTACTTCACCCGTACTTCGTCCAACTTTCTCAGCAAATTCATAAACCCTTACATTTTCAGGAATCTGAATAGAGGTAATTGGTCCTCTACTCTCTTCTTTTATGTACTTTTTACGTTTTCCACCACGTCTGAGCCCAGATGGTCTTCTACGATGTCCTCCCGTTCTACCACGATTTTGAGCAGGTCCACCAGCAGCAGCTCTTTTCTTCGCCTCTTCTTTACGCTTCGCTTCTTGCTTCATCATATCTTCATAGATGTTTTTATCAGAGAAGTCAAGCATCATTACTTCTGGTTCTTCTTCTACTTCTGTAACTTGGTTACGTCCATATCCACCAAAACTAGAGTTTGACATAAAATTAAGTTTTTCACCACTCTCTTTTGCCGTGGCAACTCTTTTAACCTTTTTCTTAGACGGTGGAGTTGGCATGCCTGCTGGTCTTTTCTTGCCTACAGCTTCAACAGGTTTACGCTCTTCTACAATTCTAATTTTTGGTCTCTCTCTGTCAGCTTTCTTAACAACAGTAATACCAATACGCTTACGCTTCATTTTTGGTTTTTCTTCAACCACAGGAGCTTCAACTTTCACTTCTTCTGGGGTAGAACTCTCTTCTACTACAGTTTTGGCTGAGTCAACAACAGATTCTTCTACTTTAGGTGTTTCTACTTTTTCCTCTATAGGAGCAGCTACCTCTTCAATAGGAGTCTCAACTTTAGTCTCTTCAACCTTAACCACTTCAACAATCTCTATTTTCTTCTTTTTAGGAGTTGCTGTAATGGAACCTCTTCTTGTAGCAGTTTTTTTAACTGGTTTAGCTACAGGAGCTTTTTCTACTTCTTTAGTTTCACGCTCTTTAATTTCAGGAGTAACAACTTCTTCTACAGAAGTCACTTCTTCATCATTACTTTTAGTAACTGTTGCTTTTTTAACAATTTTCATTTTAGGCTTCTGGGCTCTTTGTGGTTTAACACCATTAATCATATAATCAACCAATATACCAGCTTGATCAACAGTAACGGTACTGTTGGCTGCTTTAACGTCATAACCTAGCTCTTTAGCTTTCTCAATAAGTACTGCATTTGATGCACCTGCTTCATCTGCAATCTCTTGGATTTTAACTCTATCCATTCTTATCTAACTCCTTTAAATACTTAACAAACTGTTCACTATCTTCACTTGAGAGCCGAAAACGTTTCATTAAACCTTTAACTTTTTTTTCGTTTCCACGACAACTATCACAAATATAAAAACTCCGACCCTGTCCAGAATAAGGAAAAATGTTACTGTTTTTCTCTTGTAGGCGAAATAATTTTTTTTGAAGCTCTCGTTCTCTACATGTTATGCACATGCGTACTGGTTCATTTTTTCGCATAATTATACCTAACTTTTGTTATCATATACCTGACCATGCTTTATCTTATCCTTTAATAAAAATATATTGCTTTAGATTTGCACTATAAGGCTACCCCAAGCACTAAAATACTTAGCCCTTTGAAGTTACACCATAATTGTCAAATCTCTTTGTAAATACTCTAAATTTGGGAAATTTTTTTACCAATTCTTGGTGAATTTTTGCTGCATCGTCGGCATAGCAGAGGCTAAAAAATGTTGAGCCTGAACCTGAAAGTGTACTCATTAAAGCACCATTGGCTAAAGCAATCTTTTGAACCTCAAACAAATCAGGCATCTGTTTCATTCTTCTGGTCTGATGAATCTTATCTTTAGAGGCAATACGCAATAAGTCCCATGACTCCGTCATAAACAAAGAGGTCATAAATGAAGAGCGAGAGAGTGAATAAATCATCTCCTCTGTTCTGTACAAATCAGGCAACACATTTCGTGATTTGGCTGTAGAGATGGTTTTATTTGGAACAACCAACACAGCCCTTAAATAGTCAGGTATTTTTCTTTTTTTACTATAAACTTTTTTATCTTCCACACAAGCCACATTAAACCCACCCATAACTGCTGGGGTAATGTTGTCGGGATGGGGTTCATACTCTAGAGCAAGATTTAAAATTTTTCGTTTATTGTAACGTTCACCTGCTGCCACGTAAGCAGAAGTTAAAGCAGCTGTGATAACAGCTGAAGAGGAACCCAAACCTCTGGAAATAGGGATACGATTGGTAAATTCAAATCTGAAGTTCTCTCTTTGCCCTTTGAGTTTCACATATTGTTTGTTGAAAATATTCATAAAAAGGATATTTTTACGTATATGGGGATTCTCTGCTCCCTCTCCACGTGTAGATACTGAAAAGAAACGAGAAGGTGTAATGGTAATTTCATTACGAAGATTAATAGCTAAGCCAAGAGTGTCAAAACCCGGTCCAAGGTTGGCTGATGTCGCTGGTACAGATACAAACAAAGTGCTTCCTTTGTTGATGTCAAACGTGAAATGTTATACGGCAGGTAGAATATACATTGGTTTATTATCGCTTAAAATCGCTACTTCACTCAACATGGAAGGTAATTCAAACCGTTGCTCTACAGCCTCATCAATTTTTTTTGTTATTATAGTATTATTTTCCTTGATAAAGTAGAGTTTACCTATGGCTTTGATAGGATTTTGATTATTGAGAGAAAATGCATCACAACCACTAAAAGTAATACCTTTTAAAATCTCTAAAGAACGCAAAGTAATGTAGGTTAACTTAATCGCCATATAAGAACCTGGCCCAGAGGTATAGAGAACATCTGCATAGTTATATTTAACAGAGAGTTCTGTCAATATTTTTAAAAGAATTTCAGAAGTTTTTTGCTCAGTAGATATGCTTTCTATCAACTCACCATCTCTGTAGACCCCTATAAGTAGAGGAGAAGCTATAGAGATAATGAGAATTTTATAAGAACTAGGCAAAGCTTTTTGCAAATTCTCTACTTTGTATTTTATTTAAAGCAACCATTTCGTAATTGGCCATGTCGCTAAGTAACGCAACTGTTAATTCATGGTTGAGTTTATGACTTCCTGCAAATGAACTGTAAGCACCCAAGATATTGTGTCCTATTACCATCATATCACCCATGGCATCTAAGATTTTATGCCGAGCAAACTCATTGTCAAATCTTAAACCTTCTGGGTTTAAAACTTTTTCATCATCTAAACCAATGGCATTGTTCAAACTGGCTCCCAATGCAAGGTTAATACTTTGTAGATATTGAATGTCTCGTGCAAAACCAAAAGTTCTAGCCCGTGCAATCTCTTCTAAAAAAGGTTTTCTTCCAAAAGAATAAGCTTGTGATTGTTGACCAATAACTGGATGTTCAAAATCTATCTCAAAATCAAAGGTTACTTCATTGCTTGGTTCAAGTCGTACAAACTTATCTCCATCTCTTATTTCAACTGTTTTCTTAACTCGAATAACCTGTTTTTCAATCTCTTGCTCTTCGATTCCTGCTTCATCTAAAAGCAGACAAAAAGAAGAGGCTGAACCATCCATGATGGGCATCTCATTTCCATTGACAACCACGCGCATGTTATCAATACCATAAGCATAAACAGCTGATAAAAAGTGTTCAATGGTAGAAATGTAACCTTTATCCGACCCTATAACTGTAGCCATTTGGGTGTCTATAACAGAAGAAGGAGAAAGGGGAATACTTAAAGCTAAATCTTCACGGTAAAAAACTATACCTGCATTAGTGCCTAACGGTTCAAGACGAAGTTTAATAGGTTCACCTTTGTGCAATCCTATTCCAACAACTTCAACTGCTTGGCTAATTGTTCGTTGGTTCATAGTTATATTCCTTATATTTAGAACGATATTATAACATAATTGTGAATTTTTTGTGATTTATTTCACTTATTTTTAGAGTTTTATTCACTATTTTAAATTTATAAATGTTGAGTTCTAAATTATTAATTTTTTAAAACTTTATATATTGTATTCAATCACAAACAAAGTTTACACTATAACCCTTCTATACCTCAAGTAAATTACCAAAACTTCTTAAAAAAGTTACCAAAGCTATTAATTTTAAAATCAATAGAAATTTTAAATCATAGCTTTTCATTTTCATAGGTAATTTTTAACTAATGATGTTATATTGTCAATTAAATAAGAGTAAATTACTCCGAAAAGGAATGACCATGAAATATAATGATTTAAACAGCGAAGAGATACGTGTTATAGAGAACAAAGGTACAGAGATGCCCTTCTCTGGAAAATATGATGGATTTTATGAAGCAGGAATCTACAACTGTAGAAAATGTAACACCCCACTTTTTAACTCAACCGACAAATTTGACTCAGGTTCAGGATGGCCAAGCTTTGATGACACCATTGAAGGTGCAGTAAAAGAGATTCCTGATGCAGATGGAAGACGAGTAGAGATAGTATGTGCAACCTGTGGAGGTCACTTAGGTCACGTTTTTAAAGGTGAACAAATCACCCAAAAAAGTACCCGTCACTGTGTTAACTCTGTCTCACTCTCATTTGAATCCAATGATAACAACTCAAAATATAAAAAAGCCTATTTTTCGTCAGGATGTTTTTGGGGTACAGAGTACTGGTTCCAACAAGCGCCTGGTGTAGTTAACGCAGACTCAGGTTACATGGGTGGACATACCATCAATCCAACGTACCCAGAAATCTGTGGGAAACAGACTGGTCACCTAGAGACAGTAGAAGTTACCTATGACCCGAAAGAAGTTTCATTTGAGACCTTAACCAAACTCTTTTTTGAAACCCACAATCCAGAGCAGATGAATGGTCAAGGTCCAGACATTGGTCCACAGTATCTTTCAGCCATTTTTACCAATGATACAGAGGAAGAAGAGATAGCCACAAAACTTATTAATAAACTAGAGGCAAAAGGTATGACAATTGCTACCATGATAAAAGATGCCAATGAACATACATTCTATATTGCAGAGCATGAACATCAAAACTACTATAAATTGAGAAATTCTACACCTTATTGCCATGCTTATACAAAAAGGTTTTAAATAGTTTTTGAGACAAGAGAAACTTATGCTACTATAATCTCAAAAAACAAATATACCAACTCTTATTCTCAGAGAGAACAACTGTGGAAAAACTGTAGGGCACGACTTTAGCTTACCGTCAAATTGACTTTTTTATACGAAAACTGTTCAATTTTTAATAAACTTGCTTTGGTTGGTAGGCCAAAGCCCTACAGCCAACCTTTATCAGTTTTTCATAACCTAAAAATGTGAGAATACGTAAGGTAGAAAAAAGAAGCCTATGAATTTTCTAAAAAACATATTTCAAAAACAAAAACCCATAGAGACAACCCTTACCATTACATCCTCCAATGGTTTTCATCTACGACCTATTGCACAACTTGCCAATGAAGCAAAACAGTTTGATGCACTCATCACCATCATTGCTTATGAAGAAGAGGTTTCTGCCACACAAGTACCTAAAATCTTATCACTCTCTTTAGAAAAAGGAGAAAGTTTCACTTTACGATGTATAGGGGAAGAGGCTCAAGAAGCAAGTACCCATCTCTCAAAATTTTTTACACAACTCATGTATGATGATAAAAAAGTAGAGACCATTGTTCAAGAAGAAGAGAACTATGAAGCACCTGCACTTAACGGTATGTCTATCTCTTTTGGTATCTCTATTGCTCCACTAATACACTATGAAGTGACAGAAAGCGTAATCCATAACGATAAAGAGCCAGATATAAATGATGCTATAAAGCTGACCAAAGAGGGACTTTTAGAACAGTATGAGGAGAACAAGGTAAAAGAAGAGGCTCAAATCTTCTTAGCCCAAAAAGAGTTACTCTCTTCTGAACTTTTTGAACAAAACTTTTCTAATATCAAAATATTTAAAAATACCATAGCTGATGAGATCAAAAAACTCAAAGATACAAAATTTGAATCACGTATCGCTGACTACCAAGATTTAGAACAGAAAGTTTTAGCACATATAGGCATACAAAGTACTCTAAAACTACCCAGCACACCCTATATACTTTTAGCAGAAGATTTACTACCAAGTGAAATTTCTAAACTAAACAACTCACCCATTAAAGGAGTCGTTCTAAAAAAAGGAACCCCCACTTCTCATGCCTCTATACTTTTACGCTCATTTGCTATTCCTGCTGTGATTATAAATAGAAATATCGAACTCAGCCCACAAGCCATACTTGACACCAGCTCAGGAGACCTCATTTTAAATCCAACAGATGCAGATATTGAAAAAGCCCATAAAAAGCAGAAAGTATTTGAAGAGAAAAAAGCTCAAAATTATAAACATCGTTTTGAATCAGCCACAACCCTAAGAGGAAAAAACATTAAAATTCTTGCAAATATTAGTAATGTTGACTCAGCAAAAGAAGCAAGAGAGTTGGGAGCAGATGGCATAGGACTTTTACGAAGCGAATTTTTATTTATAGAAAAAAGACCCACACTCGAAGAGCAAACCAAAGCCTATACAGAAATATTTGAGCTTTTTGACGAACTCACCATCCGAACGCTTGACGTAGGAGGAGACAAAGCATTACCTTACGCACAGATAGAATCGGAAGAGAACCCATTTTTAGGCATACGAGGTATACGTTTTTCACTCAAAGAGAAAACCCTTTTAGAAGAGCAACTTCTAGCCATATTCAAAACCGTAGGTTCGGTAGCACCGAACAGAAAAAGCAGCAAAAAAATGAGAATCATGTTCCCAATGGTCAGCAACTGCAATGAATTTATAGAAGCCAAACATATAGGCTTAAATATAGCAAGAGAACACAACCTAGAGATCTCAAATATAGAGTTTGGCATCATGCTAGAAGTCCCCTCTGTCATCTTCGCCCTAAAAGAGTTTGACCAATTTGTAGATTTCTACTCTATTGGAACCAATGACCTCACCCAATACCTTTTTGCCATAGAGAGAACCCACCCTTCACTACAAGCAGATGCCACCTCTCCTATGGTGATGAATGCTCTGAAAATAATTATTGAGAAAACTAAAAAACCCATCAGTATCTGTGGAGAGTTGGCAGGTTTAGCAGATGCCACCGAAGAGCTTGTCAATATGGGCTACTCTACCCTCTCTGTCTCAGCCAAACTTATACCCTCACTAAAAGAGAGAATCCGAAATGTTTAGCCTACTACAAAAAGTGGGTAAAGCCCTCATGACCCCTATTGCTGTTTTACCTATTGCAGCCATTTTATTACGTCTTGGTTTTGGGGACATTCCCTACCTCGATGGAGAAGTAGCCAACATTATGAAAGTAGCAGGAGAGACCATATTTAAAAACTTAGACATGCTTTTTGCTGTGGGTATCGCCTATGGATTGGCTAAAAACAATGATGGAGCTGCAGCTCTCTCTGCTTTGGTCGGGATTCTCATCGCAAAAGCTGTCTACCTTCAAATAGATAAAGACCTAAACATGGGTGTCTTCATTGGTATCATCATAGGTATCTTAGCAGGAACCTTCTACAACCGTTTCCACACCATTAAACTACCAGAATTTCTAGGCTTCTTTGGAGGGAAACGTTTTGTACCAATTATTACAGCACTCTCTGCCATCGTAATTGGAGTTCTAGCAGGATACTTTTGGCACCATGCACAGACAGCCATCGACACCTTCTCTCACGCCATTATAAGCCTAGATGAGATAGGGACGTTCATCTATGGAACCTTAAACCGTCTACTCATCCCCTTAGGATTGCACCACATACTCAACTCTGTTTTTTGGTTTCAACTCGGAGACTACACCCACATAAAAGATGGGGTAGAAGTCGTCGCAAACGGAGACCTACACCGTTTCTTTGCTGGTGACCCTACAGCTGGTATCTATATGTCAGGGTTCTACATTGTCATGATGTTTGGTCTTCCTGCTATGGCTCTGGCTATTTACCTAACCACTCCACCAACCGAAAAGAAAAAAGCAGGAGCCATCTTAGCAGGAGTCGCATTTACCTCTTTTCTCACAGGGATTACAGAGCCTTTAGAGTTTCTATTTCTCTTCATCGCACCTCTACTCTTTGTACTGCACGCCATATTAACAGGACTCGCCCTAGCCACAGCCCACTTCCTAGACATACACCACGGTTTTGGTTTTTCAGCAGGACTTTTTGACTATGTTATCAATTACAAGTTGGCTAAGAACCCTCTACTTATCTTACCACTTGGATTAGTCTTTGGATTTGTTTATTTTATACTCTCCTACTACACAATAAAAATCTTTAAACTCAGCATCTTTGGAGTAGATAAAGAGTCTGAAAAATTAGAAAGTTTACATGAAGCCTTAGCCTTCATAGACGCCCTTGGAGGGAAAGAGAATATTGTCTCAACTGATGCATGCATAACCCGTTTACGAATGGAAGTAAAATCTTCTAAAGATTTAAGTGAAGAAGTGTTTAAAAAACTTGGAGCCAAAGGGGTTATAAAACCTAGTAGCACCACCATTCAAGTGATTTTGGGAACACGGGCTGAAAGTGTGGCTGAGATAATTAAGGGGAATCTATAGGTCCAATCAAAAGATATGTAAAAAAGAAATCATTAGAAAAGTAAGTCTTGGTCGTTAAAATCATTAATAGTACAAAA
>LBBO01000273.1_pt5 | contig 20060 bp, 29 predicted proteins | sample 329191 | NCBI WGS metagenome assembly LBBO01 (sample SAMN03174413, study PRJNA266758) | hydrothermal vent metagenome | biome: marine hydrothermal vent; feature: marine hydrothermal vent chimney; material: microbial mat material; isolation source: microbial mat from marine hydrothermal vent chimney...
GAAAATATTGNTCCATATTTTGAGATAGATGCGGGTGTAGTAAGTAAAGATAGTGGTGCTTATGCTTATGCCTCTTTTGAAAAAGCTGTAGAACTTGCAAAAGAAAAAAAGGTAGATGCCATATGCACACTACCCATACACAAAAAAGCATGGGAACTTGCAGGCATAAACTATAAAGGGCATACCCATGCCCTACGTGATTTTTTTAATGCCCAAGCCATTATGATGCTAGGGTGTGCAAAAATGTATGTGGCACTGTTTACAGAACACATACCTCTTAAAGATGTAGCTACTAGCATCAATGAAAAAGATTTAACACGCTTTTTGATTGACTTTTACAACACTACTAAGCCATCATCTACTGTTGGAGTTTTAGGCCTGAACCCTCATGCTGGAGATGATGGGGTTTTAGGAGATGAAGAGCGCATTATTCAAAAGGCGATAGATAATGTAAATACTACTATTAATCCAAATTATTGTCTAGGAGAGGACACTCCAAGCTACAGTGACCCTTTAGTTCCTGATGTGGCTTTTACACCCAATATGCGTAAAAAGTACACACACTACATCGCCATGTACCATGACCAAGGATTAGCGCCACTTAAGGCACTCTACTTCGATGAAGGCATCAATGTTTCTCTAAATCTCCCTATCTTACGGACTTCAGTAGACCATGGAACAGCCTTTGACATCGCCTATGAAAATGTGACATTAAACCATTTGAGCTACACTAATGCTATCAAATACATCAAAGAGAGTGCATGAAAAATCGTTTTATCATTACCATTTCAGATATCCATGGATCAAAGCAGTATTCTGTTCATGAAATCATCAAAAAAGTAATCTTATTTTCGTTTCTTACTCTTGTGCTTGTTGGTGTGGGAACCTTTCTTTACATCAAATTTCTCAATGAAAGAGTAGAGACACTTCACATTGAGACACAAAACATCAAACAAAAAGTTGTTGAACTTAAAGCTACTAGCAAAACCCTCAAAACCAAAAATGCACAACTAGATGTACTAAAAAAGCAACTAGTCTCACTCATAGAAGAAAACAGTGAAAAACTAAGCTCCATGAAGTCGCACCTAAGAGATGTAGAAGAGCTCATAGGCATAGGTCCTGACTTAAATGTAAGTTTTGACGAGCGTATAAAACAAGTAAAAAATCATGAAGAAGAAACAAAGAAACAGATTATTAATAACTTAAAAAAAGAGGTAAAACAAGAAAAAATATCTGCCATTCAAAAAGCACTACTTCTAAATAGCATACCAAATGGGAAGCCACTTCGCTATAGACGGATTGCTAGTAAGTTTGGGTATAGAATACACCCTGTGACACATAAAAATTCTTTTCATGCAGGGCTTGATTTACCTGCAAAGCATGGTACACCCATTTATGCACCTGCAAGTGGTGTAGTCGTTTATGCAGATAAAAAAGGTGCTTATGGTAATTTTTTATTGATAACACACTCTTATGGCTTCAAAACTGCCTATGGGCATCTGAGTAAATTTGCTGTCAAGAGTGGAGACTATGTGAGTAAAGGACAAAAAATAGCCTATGTAGGAAGTACAGGAAGAAGCACAGGACCACATTTGCACTATGAGGTACGCTACTTAACCAAGTGGCTAGACCCCATGAAGTTTATGTTTTTAGATTTAGACAACATTAACAAGATACGCGGTAAAATAACTAAAGTAAACTGGTCAAGTATTTTAAAGCAGGCAAAACAGCTTATTAATCTTTCAGTAAAATAAACAAGGAAAACATAATGGCACTATTTGGCGATAAAAAAACAAAAAACACACCTATGAAATCTAGCAAATCAGATAAAATATCTTCAGCAACCATCATTACATCATGCATGAAAGTTACAGGAAACTTAGATGGAAGTGACACCATACACATAGATGGTAATGTTATTGGAAATATCACAGTAAGCAATACGCTAGTTATTGGTAAAAGTGGAGTGGTTGAGGGCGACATAGAAGCCAAACATGTCATTATTAATGGTGAACTTAAAGGCACTATAAAATGTGAAAACCTTGAAGTAATGCAAACAGGTAAAGTTTCCCGTTATATAGATGCAAAACATCTAATACTTGATGGTACTATTGATGGAGACATCACGGCAAGTGAAGATATCAAAGTCTTAGAAAATGCAAATATACATGCAGTCAGTCTAAAAAGTAAAACCATTACAGTCAATGGTAAAATCCAAGGTACAGTCATCGCTTCTGAAATTTTAGAGATAGGTAAAAAAGGTTTTGTTGAAGGTCAGATAGCGGTCAAAAATATTAAAACTGAGGAAGGTGGTAGAATGATAGGAACTATGTCAACTTATGATGAAAATGAACAAGCACCTAAAACAGTAGTATCATCTCCTAAAAAAGAAAGAGTATCTACCAACACAAGTAAAAATACAAAATCAAAAGATGAAAATGGAGATGATTTTTTTTCTAAAAAGTAACTACCAAAGACAAAGAAAGTGTTAAAATAGTGCTACACTTTCGTCTTCAACAACTTCACAATTTTCATTCATCATAGAACATAATCTCTCTTGGCAAGACTTACATAAATAACGATAATTCTGCATATCATAGTGTATAATATCTCCGGTTTCTATGTCTTCATAACACTCTGCACAGACATTGGTTACACGCAGGAGTATCTCTTGTGTAGCTTCTTGGGTGACAAAACATGCACTACCCATGATTGTCTCCTAGTTTGTCTATCATCTCTTTTGCAACTTCTAATGTATGGTCAAGTTCATACGCTTTTTTGTAGCCAAGCAGTGCTTCTTTTTTACGACCTAAGTCATATAGGGTATTTGCGTAGTTAAAATAATGTGGAGCATACTCAGGGTCAAGCATGATGGCTTTTTCATGATGTTTTTCTGCTACCACTTCATCTCCAAGTTTATGTAGGGTATTGGCAAGTAAGGCATGTGCCATATCATCATTTTCATCTAAAGCAATTAGTTTCTCATACGACTCTTTTGCCTCAGCATAGTCTTTTGTTTTCATACAAACATAGCCCATCTTCTGTAGGGCATCTACATTTTCATGATTCACGATAAGTGCTGAACCCAATGCTTTTTTTGCTTCATCAAAATCTTCTTTTTCCACGGCATTATCTGCCATAGAGAGAAGTTCTTCCATGCGTGAAGGTCCAACGGCTGGTGTCGAAAAAGTTTTATCAGGACGGTTAATACCACCTATTTGATTATCTGCTACTTTGGCTTCAAAATCTACACCTCGTTTAGGGTGATTTCCTGAAAATAGTTGCTTAAAAAAGATGTAAAATACGCTACCCGCGACGATAAGAAGTAAAAGTTGAAATGTAGTCATAAATGCTCCAAAAGTTTATATGACATGATAGAATAATCTAACTTAAATCTACGGAAAACTATCGTTTTAATTGAGATGCTATCTTTGATATGGCAAAATCCATCTCTTCTTTGCTATCAAAGATAAAAGAGTGTTTTTCTTCTTCACCAAGAATGATAAACACCCCATATCCTACTATTTCTACCTTACCTTTAGATTCTATTTCTATCCACTCAAGGCTTACTTGTGTAGTTTCTTCTTCATAACCTGTTTTTATCACACATGCTGGATAAAGTTGAGTGATATCTTTTGTGTCAAACTGTTTATCTTCTATTGTAATAATCATAATAATATATTACCCTACGCATTTGCGTATTTTACAGCTTTTATCGCAGCAGTGATGTCATCTTGTCTCATAAAATGCTCACCTACTAAAAAAGCATCTGCGCCAATCTTACTTAGCTCTACTACAGTTTCATGGTCGTTAATGCCTGACTCTGCTACGATAATCTTACCATTAGGGATAAGAGGAATGAGTCTTTGACTCAAGGTCATATCCATCTCAAAACTTTCAAGATTTCTGTGGTTAATGCCAATGATGTCTGCCCCTGCAAATATCGCCTTTACCAAATCTGTTTTGTTGTGCACCTCAACCAATACATCTAGTCCTAAATGCAAAGCATAATCATGCAACTCTTTAAGCTCTTTACGACTCAGTGCCATAGCGATAAGCAAGATATAGTCTGCACCAAAAGCAAGTGCTTCAAGCACTTGATATTTATCTACAATAAAATCTTTTCTAAGCAAAGGAAGACTCACATATCGACGCACCATGCCTAAATACTCTTTATCACCTTGAAAGAAATGAGGCTCTGTTAGTATAGAAAGAGAGTCCGCACCACCTTTTTCATAGGCTTGCGCTATCTCCATAGGGTCAAAATTTTCGCGTATCACACCCTTGGATGGACTTGCTTTTTTTACCTCAGCAATAATGCGATAGGGGTTTTCTTCAGTAGAACGAAGTGCTGCTTTTACATCTTTAGGGACAAAAGGGTTAAACGCCAAAGAACGCCCTAACCAATCCATAGGATATTCAACTTTACGCCTTTCTAAATCTTCTTTTGTTTTTTTTATAATTTCATCTAAAATCTGTGCCATATTACTCTACTTTTAAAATTTTATTGCATTATACCTTAACGCACAATACTTTTACTTAGGGTTTCCTTGCACTGCTTAATCGCGTGCCAATGCTCCTCAATCTCTTGCTCTTGCAAACCTTCTTCATCGACTACACGCTTCATCAGTTTATAGGCCTTATCACAATCACGCTCTTTATAGTATCCCCAAGCCAATGAGTCTAAATAATACGTATTCTCTGGCTGTTGCACCAAGGCATCTTCGATGATTTTCATTCCTTTTTTAACATCTACTTCTTTATCTATCAATGTATAACCATAATAATTTAGATAGATACTATCATCATTACCTAGTTGCATCGCTTTTTCAAATTGTTTCAATACGGAGGCTATCATCTTTTTGTCATTCTTATCTTTAGCATTTTCAAAAAGTAAAACACCTTTTTCTGCTATCCACTTTGAACGTTTGTCTGAAGCATAAAGTGCATCTGTAAGCAGTAAAGCTTTTGAAAAATCCTTTTTAGATTTATAGAGTTCAAACAATAGTTCATTTTTACTTTTGTGCTTTTCTAAAAAAATAATAGCTCCATCAACATCTCTTTTATACATATAAATATCAATGATTTTACTTAAAAAAGCTTCTTGTGCATCTTGCTTATACAATGCCTTATATGTCGATAGTAACCCATCTAAATCTTTTTCTTTTTGATACAACAAAAGTAGCCTAGCATATACATCTTGACTACTGACATTCATACGACGATGAGTTTCTAAAAGTTGTATTGCTTTTTTACGCTCATTAGTAAACTCATCCATGATTTCAACCATACGCAAAAGAACACTTTCTTGTGGATGCACAGCATACACTTTAGTTAAAAGTTCAAGTGCGCGTTTAAATTCACCAGCATATAAAAAAGAGTTAGATGCCAAGTCTAAATCCATAGGAGACTTAGACTCTTCTAGTAAAAACTCTGCTTCTTGTTTTGCATCTTTTATTTGCCTATTGGTTAAATAAAGTGGTATAAGTAGCCGTCGTATTTCTATTTTATTGGGGTATTTTTTATGCCATAATTTTAAACGGTCAATACTTTCTGCAACATGTATCTTTCCTAACAAAGAAGAAGTGGCTTCCTTAAAAAGATATACCTCTGCACCTGTTTCATCAAAAAGTTTTTTATAAACCTCATAACTATTTTCATACGATTTATATTCATCATATAAAATACCTCTAACTATGAGTTCATCTTCTATATATGTTGGCATTTTTTTAGCATAAAGAGTAGTTGCCAATAGGCTTAACAATACAAATAATATGCTAATTATACGATTCCTGGACACTCTTTTCGTACCTCTTCTTCATCATTTTTAAACTGTTCCCAAAAAGGAAATGTACGACATTGTAATGGTCGTACAGGGTAAATAGAACAGCGTTTTTTATCTTCATCAAAAAATACACAAGCAAAATTATCAGGTGCCAGCTGTTTTTCGATGAGTGAATATCTATGTTTAACTTTTCGTAAATACATTGTAGCAAATTCTTCTACACAAAGGTTAACAAAGGTTGCCATATTTTGTATCTCGTCATATTTTGCCCAGATATAACCACTCTCACCTGTACAGCAATGCCCACCACAAGCTTCGCAGGCAGAGGGGTCAAACTTGTAAGTGTATTGTTCATGTGTCATAAATTGCATTAAAAATCACCTTTTATACTATTGGTATTTGCTTTATCAAAAGCATCTTGTGCATTTTGTCTATATATATTCTTTTCATCAAATACCACAAATGGTGGCAATATCTGCGTCATTGACTTAGAATTGTTTCTTGCTGCTATCATAACTAGCTTTGACTCTCTGTCCATTTTAGAATGAACAAATTGTATTTTCTCAGCATTGATACCATTGAGCTTCAAATGATACAAAAGTACATCTATCTGCTTTGCATCATAACAAAAAATAAACCACCCTTTAGGTTTTAAAAATGTTTTAACACGACGAATGAAACTCTCTATTGGTAAGTGCTGTGCATATCTCGCTATATTTAGATGTCTGTTTTTGCTTTGTTGTACATTTTCATCATAAAAAGGTGGGTTCGAGATGATGTAATCATACCTGTCATCTGTTTGCATTGTTGTAAAATCACCTAAATAACTTTTCGCTTCCAATCCATTTAACTTATGGTTATGAATAGCATAATTTAACATTTTTTCTTGCTTGTCAATGATGCTTATCTCAATAGAAAAATCACGACCCAAAAGTAAAGATAGTACTCCTACGCCACACCCAACATCTAGTAGCTTCCCACTAGGTTCAAACATCGCAATAAAGTTATATAAAAAAATAGAATCACTGTTATAACAGTATCCCGATGTAGGTTGATAAAGAAACACAAAAAAACCTTCTAATTATTTTGAATATTTTACACTAACTTCGGTATAATCACGATTATGAATGAAGAACTAGACTTACTTAACCCTCCATCAACAGATTTTTCCATGCTTGACTATGAGTGTGCCTACATCCCTGGAAACAAAGTACGCATGAATTACAAATATCTCTCACATGCCTCTAAAGCATTTGCTACTGCTGTCATAGACCGAGGATGGAGACGCTTTGGAAAATACTTTTTTCACCCTATTTGCGAGAGTTGCAATGAGTGCAAGAGCATACGCATAAATGTAGAAAAATATAAATACTCAAAGTCGCAACGAAAGGCCATTAGGCGTAATGTTGACACTAAGATTATAGTACAAAAGCCTACGCTCACGCAAGCACACATAAACCTTTACAATAAATACCATGCCTACAAACACCAAAGTGATGGCTGGAGTCATCGTAACATCAGCCAACGAGAATACCATGAAAATTTTGTAGATGGTGCACATGACTTTGGAAAAGAAATACTCTACATCATAGATGACAAGCTTGTAGGCGTTGACCTCATTGATGTACTTGATGATGGCATAAGCTCTATCTATTTTTACTATGACCCTGACTATGCTCGTTATTCACTAGGCACATATTCTCTACTTTATCAAATCAAACTTGCAGGTATTTTGGAGCTTCCATGGATTTACTTAGGCTACTGGGTAGATGGATGTAAAGCATTTGCCTACAAACCAAAGTTTCAACCCCAAGAGATATTAGATGGTTTTCCTCATGTATCGGAGCAACCTTTATGGGAAACATGGGACAAGACCTCCTAAGTTTTCTATAGTTTTCTGCACCATTTTAAAAACAGTCTATCTGCATTGACTCTTTTGTCTATCTCTTTATTTTCAACTATTTTATCTGTGAGTATTTTTGCCATCAGTGGTGCAAAAACAAAACCACGCCCTCCAAGCCCATTAAGAACATATAGGTTATCTACGTAGGATAAAGGTGGTCTTGTGCCTTTTGTAATGCTAGGATAAGTCTCTAGCATAGTAGATACATCTATCACTTTGCCAACCAAAGGAAAATAATCCTTAGCGCCTGCACGCATCGCGCAAAAAACTTCTTTTAGCACAAGGTCTGTCGTATCTATGAGCAAAGAAGCTTGTTCTTTTAGACTTTTAGCTTGTAGTGAACTGCAAGGTATTGGCGCTTTAATGCCATTTTCATGTGTGGCACCTAGTTTTATGACGCCATCAATATTGGCTCCTACCGACATAGATTGATGCATACTGACATTTAAATCTAGCGCGCTACAAAAGTCACCTCGTGTACCCCATTTACCTTGTATGCCCATATAACGCATATCTACAAGCTCTGATTCATAACCTGTTGCCAACACTATATTTTTAGCTTTGCAATGCAATATATTCTCATTTTCCTGAGCAAGAACACACTGCCACAGTTTATCTTGAAACGATATTTTTTCTACATTGCAAATCTTCACTTCAATATCTCTCAACAAAAATTCACACACCTTAGGAGCATCACAATCCCCAGCATCAGGAAAGTAAAAACTATCAAATCTAGCATCTATACCGAGTGCTTGGAGTTTCTCTTTTGTGTAGTATTCATATGCTGTATCATTTTTCTTTTCATACATGCCAAATTTATCTGCATCTGCCTCATCTTTAGGCATGCGTATCACACCTGTTTGATGAAAATACTCTGGGCAAGTTTTTTCGTAAAAATCTCTTGCAAAAACAAAAGCCTCATTAGTAAGTGTCTGAAGTACAGAACCCTTGCCTATCTTAGGTGATACAAAAGCCCCAGCAGCCCCAGAACCGCCACTTGCTATGCCATTTTTATCAAGTACGAGTACTTTTTGATTTTGTTGCGTGAGAGCATAGGCAACAGTAGCACCTGCGATACCTGCTCCGATGATGATGGTATCGTAAATATCAAACATTTTCATGATATTTTAACGAAGATTTTAAGCATAATCTTGTTGGTCCTAATTTTAGAATTTTATTCATTTTTTCCTTTATGGACACCTCTATTATTCAGTGAGTATATCTAATGTATCATAAAATTCAGCAGGTTCTTGATAGCCATAGAATGTATCATCTTTTAACACTTCACCCTCAGCATTTAAAAACACAAACCCTGAAGGCCCAAAGACTTTAAACTTCTGCTTGAGTACTGACTATTTTTTCATCTGATTTATCGCTCATGATGTTGTCTTATAAAGTAAATACTGTTGGCTTTAGACGTTTTCTGAAGCACCGCATGTATACAATCAAAAAGAGTTTTAAGCATGCAATACATTTATTATTTTATGATTTGAGTTAAAAGTTCTTTCTTGCTCTTAGTAAATAATTTTTTATCAGCCTCTCTTTTTCCCATACCCATTAAGCCAGGATTGCCTATAGACTTAAGTATAAGTTTCATAGTTTTCATCACTTTTTTATCTTTTGTCAATACCTTTAAGTGCTTTTTGGCTTTTATAAGCAAAAGTCTCGATTTTTGGTATTTGGTAAAATTATCCTCTACTTGGTCTAACAATTCTTTAATTTCAAGTACCAAAGAATAATCAAGTAACGCTTTTATTTTTACTTTATTTTTAGATGTACTTGCATTTAAAAGTGCTTGATAGAGTGGCTTTTTATCTGCCTTTTCAAAATACTCATAGAGTACTTTTTCTTTTATTATTTCCTCTGTTACTTGAGTAAAATCACCTTTTTTTGCTGCTGCATAAATGGTTTCATGTGCCAAAATAGTCACTTCGACCCCTGCCTCATCAAATGGACAAGACCAAAGCAGCACTGTTGATAGCAACACACCTAGTATAGTTTTAATCATTTTTTCTTTCCTTTTATAAATAATAATGTGCCTATAAAGAAGATATATCCTATCCACCCAAGCACTTGCAATAGTGAAGGTGAGGCATCATACCCTATGAGTACACTTAAAAACCTACCAACTATTGATTCATTTGAAAGTATGAAACTACTGTCATAAAGTGGCATTATGTAAGTTGGCAAATATTCATATGCCTGTAATCCTTTAATAAATAGTGATACTAAACCAGCTACTATAAATAAGATAAGATAAGAGCTGTACTGAAAAAACTTTTTAAGTGATAACTTTATTGAACTTTTTAAAAGTACTCCTATGAGTACAGCTGAAGCTAAAAGTCCTATTGATAATCCAGAAATCACTTCTATTGCACTACTTTCTTTTTCCATCATCAATGCCAGTGTAAAAAGTACCGTTTCAAGTCCTTCTCGTAAAATAGCAGTAAAGACGATAAGAAAGATAACCCATTTTTGATTTGAAGACAGTGATATTTTCTTTTGCATATTAGAGATGTCTGCGTTATGTTGCATCCAAAAGACCATATATGTTAATAGTATGATGGCAAAAAGAAGTACTGCTAAAGAGATATTATATTGTAAAATTTCACTTTCAAAACCATCTACCACTACAGTAAATACTATAGCCAACAGTATGGAAGTAACTACACCTGAGAGAAAACCTCCCCAGGCATACTTCTTGAAGTCTTGTAATTTGGCTTTTTCTAAAAATGCCAAAATGATCCCCAGAACAAGAAAAGCTTCAAGCCCTTCTCGAAATGCAATCACAAGCACAGCTTCCATTAAAACTGGTACCCTACTGCTAGAGTCACTGTATTAAGATCCTCTATACCTGAGTGCTTCCCAAATGAGGTACGCGAATAGTCCGCCTTAAAAACAATTTCTGGTGTTAAAAAATAGTCAATACCTGCTGTCATAGTTGTGCGTTCATAGCGGTCATCATCCTGGACAACCCTTCGGTTGCGTACATACTGTCTACAAAATCATATTTAATAAAAGGGATAATCGCACTCTCTATATTGAATAGTGGGGCAATGTTATACCCTGCTTCAACAAACCATGCCAAAGCTTCGCTTGCAACAGGTGTTCTCTTAGCTTCAAGCGCATTTGGCAAGCCTCTGTTTGCCTGTGAAATAGCTTCGGAATCGCTCAAACTTCCCCAAAGTGCTAATGCTCTTAATCTGATATTATTTTCATCGTAAACAGCATGGATTTCAGTGATAGTAACTGTTCCTGCTTCGTCTAGTTTTGATTTGTTTCTGTTTTTATTGCTGTTTCCTATATAAAATGATGCCCCAATATGTGATGTGAGAATATCCCCATAATCAACCCTTAGTGCAAAAGCAAGATCATCTGCATTTGCATACTCAAACTGTTTCTGGTCTCCGCCCTGAATCCAATGTGAGGAGTTGAAAAACTCCGAATTGAGTCCTGTCATAAGCATCGCTTGATAGTAAATATTTTCGCTAAATGTTCCGTAAGCCATGATTCCAGTCTCGTGCCATGTGTTAGGCAGGATGGTTGTCTCTGAAATATTTCTTGTAGTTGAAAGATAAAGGTTTGGCAAATGACGCTGTGAATTGAGACCAACAGGTACGACCATATGTCCCACCTTGAAGTTAAGCCAGTTTTTATAGGCGATATCCACATAAGCCTCTTCAACAACGACTTCTCCCCCTTTTTCTATTTCGGCTTCAAACTCACCAAACTCATCAAGTGTGTCATACTCCATCGTCACACCCGTTCCCCCATGTTCAAACTCTATCTCGGAAACGATCTTTATCTTCTCGTTGATAATAAATCTTGGAGAGAGCACAAACCTTTCCAGATCAACCTTCGATCTGCTTTGTGCTGCAGATTGATAGTTTGGTAAATAGTCATAACGGCTGTAAAATACCGTACCGTAACCATAAATCTCCATCTGTTCCATGTCAATGGCAAAAGCAGGGGCTGCCAAAAGCAATCCCGCTGCAACTGTACTTAGTTTTCTTATCATTTGTTTCTCCTATAGACTTTCTAAAAATTTGATCACTTGATCACGTTTATTTTTACTGAGTTTCATAAATTCAGTTTTGACTCCCAGCGCCTCTCCGTCATGCCACAAAATCGCCTCTTCGAGTGTTTTGGCGCGTCCGTCATGCAAAAATCCAGCTCCAGGATTAATCGTTTGCGTGACACCAATACCCCAAAGAGGTCTTGTCTTCCATTCGCTTCCCGTCGCATCAAAATCTTTTCTTCCATCCGCCAGAGCTGGTCCCATGTCGTGAAGCAGCATATCGGTGAACGGATAGATCTTTTGGTTTTCCAGTTCTTTGATCTCTTTGCCGTCAACAGAGTAAGAGGTATACTTGGATGCCGTAGTAAAGCTTGGATGGTGACACTTCACACATCCCATAGACTCAAAGAGCATACCTCCCTGCTGTACATCTGGGTCATCTACCCCTCTTCTTGGTGGTACAGAGAGCGTTTCAGAGTAAAATACAACTGATTTTGCAAGCTCCTCGTCGGCATCAGTTATATTGGTATCGCAATATGTTTTAAAGCTTGGATGCGTCTTTTTATACTCTTTCATCAACTCTGTTCCTGCAGTACTTTCCATTTTGAATAGAGGGTTGGTCACGCCCATATCGCCACGCATAGCACCCAGCCCCTGATGAGCCACTGTCGGCGTGTTTGCTTTCCAGCCAAAGCGACCAAGAGATAGTGGCGGATTTTGTTCACAGTTGCCTTGAGCCTTGCATTTGTCATACTTCTCTTTATCGCATACCCAGTTTGCTTTGCCGCTGATACCGTCCCCATCTCTGTCTTCTGGGTCAGCAAGTGCCAAGATATCTGCCTCTGGTATGGCATTGAGTAATCCTAGCCCTATCATTGGCATACCTATTCTGACACCCATCCTAACATCAGGCTTAAAAAGTCTACTCGAAGTATTGGTTTCTACGGTAATAAGGTTGTACATATTGGGCTCATCTGGCGCATCATAAGGATTATCCACAACGAAAATTGGATAGCTTAGTTTTACTTTTGTGCCGTCGGGGTATCTTAATTCTTTGAAATTATATTTCATCCAGACATCTGCCTGTCCTGCCCCTGTATTGGCTGCACCTTGTCTTACACCTACTACACCTCTGTGAAATAGTTGATCGGAAAAATTCGGTACAGGAATTGGAGCACCCCAGCAGTTGGCTTTACTTTTTGGTGCATTATTTATCGCATCACTTTCTATGCTTATTCTGATAAAAGTTCCCTCATCGTTAAGCTTGTACCAGCCGTTTTTGTCTTTAATGATAAAATTGCTAAGGTACTCTTTGTCTCCAAGAAGTACCGGTAAAGAATCCCTTCCGTCGCGCTGATGACATGCGTTACAGTTGACATGATTAAAGACGGGACCTAGACCCTCTGGTGAAAGTTCAAAATTGGCATCTCCTAGCAAATGGTAGTCAAATAGTTCGCCCTTAAGGTTCGCTGCGGGTTGGGAAAAGGCATGTGTAGAGCTACTAAACCCCACATCGGTGGTATCTCCTCCGAGTATTTTCTGGTTAATGAAATGCTCTGAAGATTTATTAATATCTGGATCATCTTTGGCACTACTGTTCTGATGATTTCCGCAAGCACTTAAAAGCAGTACTAAAAGCGTTGAGAGTGTTGCGATTTTTTTCTTATTCATCTGTTTTTCCTCGTCATTTATATTGGTTTCATCAAGAAGCCTTTGGAAACCCTGCTTTGTGCCTCTTCATCTTAAGTTATGCAAGAAGGTGTGTATGCGTAAATACATAAGCTAAGAGAAGCTACAAAATAGCAGGGCTTACAAAAGCCTCTTCCAAAGTGTATCGTCCCATACACTTTGGTGGTAAATCTTATTTCCAGGCATCCGCTAGGGATTTAATGTCTTTAGTAAAAGATACCCCGAGTGCTTCAAGGTATTGCAGTCTTATCTTTTCAGATGCATCCTCATCGCCTACAGGTGTTTGAAGTCGCTGTGCGGCATCTGTCGGTGATTCCAAAGTGCTTCCGTCGCCAAAGAGTAGATACTCCATCGCATGAAAACCTTTCATAGTTACAGGGAATCCGTCAACATTTGAAAGCTCAGGATCCCATCCTGCAAGGGCACCATCAAGCTGTGTCTTATCCACTGGCCATGAGTCCACTTTTGGGTCAACTCCGAGTGTATCTACAGGTCCGAAGATATGTCCCTCTCCGGCTTCCCAAGGTTCTCTTGTCGCTCGCCACTGCTCTCTTGCCGCTTGCACATTTTGCGCTGTAGGATTCTCTTTGAGCGTAGTCAGTGCTGTTTTCAATTTTACCGCTTCTGATGCAAGGTTGTCGTATCCCTTTACAATAACAGTGTTTACAACTTTACGTATATCACCCTTATCTGCCTCTGTTGCTTCTGCCTGCACTATTGTCTTAAAAGCTTCAAGTTTACTTTGCAGTAGAGCCAAGGCATCGACTGCCGCTTGAATTTTGGCGCGTCCCCCACTGTTTAATATCTGGTTTCTAAATGCCATTTGACCATCGTTTGCCGTCAAGTCAGAAGTAGTAAGTATTCCGTCTCCGTTAGAGTCACTGATAGCGATGATCTTCGTAAGTGCATCTTGTAGTATCTCTTCTATCTCTTCTGTTTTTTGGGCATCAACACCTTCGGCTATCTTTTCGAGACCGCCATCACAGATATTTTTTACACTTATGATATTGTTGTAAAAATCCATGGTTGAGTTCCATGAAAACTGTGACTCCACTAGTGTTGTATCCGCATGTGCCATATCTGATCCGAGAGGGTCACCCATTTTTCCATTACCCACTTCATCGACGATACCGATAATACCACCCATAAGCTCCTCTACTTGGTCACCGATAGATCTATTTAAAAATTGTGCTTTATATCCCTGTGTACCACCTGCTCCTGCACCTTTGTCGTCTGATCCGCCACCACACCCAATAAGCATAGCTGCTGTTACTGTCGAGACAAGTCCTAGTTTAATCATTTTGTTCATTTTTTGTTTTCCTTTAATTTTTTGAAGTTTGAAATAATAATCAGTATTGTTTTATATCTATATTAAACTGACAATCATTCTCATGTATTTTTTTCTGTACGTAAACGATGTTCCCGAATAAAATATATACTGTTGGCTTTTGAATGAATCTTAAGCACCTTATGTAGCCACAAAAACCAAGATTTAATCATGCAAAACTTCTCTTATCACTTTTGTAGCTTGAATCACATCTAAGTTAGAATGTCTCATTTGCAATACACGCAATATGGGACAAAGTAATGCAGATGAGCATTCTATTTTTGGCATTTGTCTCATTATTTTCAGTGACTCTTTTCGTAATATGATATTTGACATATTAAATCCTTATATAATTTTTGTTTGTTGAGTAAAAACTCAAAAGAAGGAAGAATAGAGATATACAATGAAATTTGCAATAAAACACTGTGTACTTATTCTTCCCTCTTTTGAAGTCTTACATTTTACCTTGACATTTTTCACATTTTTTATGTATGGTAATAAACTCATGTTTGTCTAAGCGCTCCAATGCATCTTCTACACAACTTTCTTCAGCCTTTGTTAGAGCATTGCATTTTGGGCAAAGTAAAAATACATTTGCTTTTTCTCCTGTCAAGGCATAATATGCTTTTTTAAAATCATCTTGTATCACAACAGCCAATCCACACTCTACAAACAGAGTCAAGTGTCTATAAATAGTATTTAAAGATACTTTTTTAGGGTATGTCTCTTTAAGATTATGAATGATTTCTGAGACACAGATGCAGTTGTCCGATTTCATCAAAACTGTATAGATAGCTTCTCTTGCATGAGAACTATTTACTTTTTTGGTTTTCATACATTCATATAATTTACTAATACTCATTTATATTCTTTAAATTTATTTTGATACTTACTATCAATTATCTTAACGGAGCGAAGTATTACATTTAAAACCTTATAAAATATTAAATATGATAATCATTGTCATCTATATCTTACTTTAAGGTAATTTTGTTTATCATACTGAAAATCATTATCAAAAGGACTAGGATGGAAGATTTTTTTATTATAGGACAGAAGTATATTGACCCCGCATGGAACCCACCCGATAAAAGTTTGGAACTTTTTGTGTTGGAATATTGTGAAGAGGTGTTGGATGTTCCACTTTATGTGATAGCAGACGCAATGTACTCAGACGAAGGGATAGAGTTAGAGTTACATAACTTAGAAGAGTTTATGTCAGGTGAAGATTGGTATATCAATCTTTTTAGACTTGCTAACTACGCAAGAGCATCATAAGGAGAAACAAATGACTGCGCCATTACTACAAAAAATAAACACAAAAAAGACAAATGCGATACAGGTAATAACACTACGCACATCTACCTATCAATTAATAGATGCCATAGATAATAATAACATTGAGCAAGTTGAGCAATGTATGAGTGAAATACTTAGAAACAATGTACCTGAAATATCTATTCGTATGTTTTTGAATTATGCAGAGCTTAATAAAAAAGCCAAAGTATGTGAGTATCTAGGACTTGTTCTTTTAGCCACATACAACACAGCAAGCTAAAGAGGAAAGCCATGACTGCCCCACTTAAAAAAAATAATTACAAAAATCAGGGTTCAGAAGTATGTTTAGATTTTATGCAAACAGTACAGCGTAACCATACTTTAGAAAAACGATTCTTAAAGTATGTAGATGTAAATCAAAAAGATGTTTTTGGTTTTACAGCACTTTACTGGGCCATATCACACCATAATATAAATAATGTTAGGTTACTTTTGAATTATGGAGCGAGACTGGCAGTGACAGACAAAATGAGTGCACCATTTTATGCTATAGATTGTGATAATCTAGAAGTGCTACAGTATTTTATTGGAAAAGGTATTGATTGTAATCTGACTAGAGTAAATGATAAAGGTGAAAAAGTTACCTTGCTACAATATGCAAAAAAATTAAAAAGAAAAGAGATTATTCAATATATAGTTGATAATGATTATTATATTTAAGATTATTTAAGTTTACTTCGACTATGATGTTGAAGTAAACAAATTGTTTTATGTAAACCCTTCTTTGAGGAATTCACTTTAGTTTCCTCTTTGATTACACTTGTTTAAACTTTATGAACTCAAAGAAGGGTTGACCTAAGACATATAATTTTACGTAAGCCTCCACTTTGTATGGGTATCTTTTCCTCCTCCTTAGAGATTATCCACATACGTTACAAAGGGGAGGTTGACTTAAGATTATAATAAATAAAGAAAGGTAAAAAATGACCGCACCACTCAACATGCACATACATACTAAGCTTATAGAAATGGTAAAAGAAAAACTTCTACTAGAACGCATTGTACTCAATGGAGTTGATATAAATGTACGCGATAGCAAGGGAAGAAATGCACTCTTTTGGGCTATAAAAACACGCAGTATCCACAATGCCAATTTACTTATCAGTTTTGGTTCAAGTCTTATAGTACAAAATAGTGCATACAAAGAACATGCACTCTTTCATGCTATAGCATATAAAAATCATATCATTTTGGTACTGCTTATGGAAAAAGGGTTAGATGTTAATATGACTGACCATATTGGTAAAACACTACTTATGCATGCCATAGAATCAGAATCATTTGAAACCGTGCGCTACCTCATAGAAAAAGGTGCTGACATGTATGTATTGGATGATGCACTCAATATGGCAGAAGACTATGCAAAAGACTGTCATTCAGAATTAATACAATCTTATATTAAACATATCGTTTGTACTGATATGAACGCAATGCCATATGATGCAAAATTATGTAAGTGTGGATAAAACATGTATTTTAAAAAGGATAAACTATGCAACTCGTAGGCTTTACAAAACAGATAAATGGAATCTATAAAGAGTACCTCCCTTACAATGAACAGCTCTCTTCAGAGAGTCAAAAAAGAGTTATTTTTTTTAATATGTTCAATATGTATATGGACAAAGACGTACAGTTTAGTAAATCTGAGATAACACATACCGGTACTCTTGAAGAAACTTTTAAGCGCAAAATCATTTCAGCTATTGATGTCTCCTACATTAGAACATTTACACCTTACAGAGGTAAAAATATCAAGATTGACATTACTTCTTCGTTACTTGTATTTGCGTACTTTACACATAAGCCTATATCATTTCCATTAAAGGATAAAGCGTTTTTGCCTGTAGGAAAACTTATCAATCTTATTTATGCCCAAAAAGGACTATCACTTTTATTGGATCTTGATGATATGTTTTTACATCTTGTCTATGAACGCATTAAAAAAGTAAACAGATATGCAGATGTACTTCTTTTTGAAAATAGCATAGTGATTAAAGACAAACGTGAAGGAGTCTCTACTTCGATGGTGCTACCAACATATAGAAAAATAGAAATAAAAAACCTTTACCACGATGAAGCTTTTGTTAAACAAATGGATACGGTACAAGAAACACTCAACATAGGAGAGATAAGTCAAATCTATCTTGTCTATCCTAAGCATCCAAACTTTAAAAAACACATTAACATTAAACTTCCATATCAAACACAACTCAATGAAGATAAATACAAGGTAAAAGTAATGCCTTACTCTTTTTCTTTTTGTGCAAAAGAGACAAGAAAAAAAAGAATTGTTGCATAATATTATTGACACCTCTATAAACCTTAGAACTGAGATTTACTACCTATAATACTAAGGTTTATAGAGGTGTCCAAATTACACCCATACACAACAAAAGGAACAATAATGTCAATAGGTATATTTTACGGAAGTAGCGGAGGTGTCACAGAAGGTGTGGCAGAGATGATTAAAGATAAATTGGGTCTAGACGCAGATTTACATGACATTGCAGATGTAACTATGGACAAATTTGATGCATACAGTCACATTATTATAGGAACATCCACTTGGGGAGATGGAGAATTACAAGATGATTGGGATGACTGCTTCGATGACTATGAAACTGTAAGTTTTGCAGGTAAAACACTTGCATTTTTTGGTACAGGCGACCAAGATGGTTATGAAGATAATTTTGTAGATGGTATGGGCATACTTTATAATGCTGCTATCAATAATGGTGCTTTTGTTGTTGGTGATGGCTGGTCCATAGAAGGGTATGATTTTGATGAGTCTATTGCTGTAGTAGATGATGCTTTTGTAGGGTTAGCTATAGATGATGACAACCAAGATGACCTTACAGAAGAACGTATAGAAAAGTGGGTAAAGACCATAAAACCACACTTTGCATAACTTTACTTGGAGTTATGCTCCAAGTAAACTAGCTATTGAGCTCTTAAAAGGTTAGCAATCTCTCTATCTACCATGTGAAGACCACGACCATCAAGCCCGATGATAGCCATCTTGTCTAAGATACCTTTAAATAATGCCTCTTCTTCGTGTTGTTCTGCTACATACCACTGTAAAAAATTAAATGATGCATAATCTTTTTCAGCCAATGTTAACTCTGCAAGTTCATTGATCTTTCTTGTAATAAATTGCTCATGTGCATATGTCTTTTCAAATACTTCTTTTAAATTTTTAAATGTATTGTCTGGTGCATCTATTTCAGAGACCAAAGCTTGTGCACCTGTTTCATTGACATATCCAAAAAGCTTCTGCATATGTTGTAATTCTTCTGCTGAATGTGCCGCAAGAAATGCTGCAGATCCCTCAAGTCCTTGTGCTTTACACCAAGATGACATCGCTAAGTATAGGTTGGAAGAGTAATGCTCTAAGTTGATTTGTTGGTTAAGTTTTTCTAAAACGTTTTGTTTTAACATGTTGTGTCCTTATCTAAGTAATATGTGTAATTATATGTTTAAAGTTTAAAATACCTCTTAATATAATAATGATAAATATTATTAAAATTTATATTTATATTATTCTTGTCTACTTTGACATCTATGTATGCATCTTATTCTCCTTTGTCCTTGTTGATATCTACTTCCTATTAGAAAGGAATGTTTGCATTTTTTAATACATGATTTTTTCTTTAGTTGCACTTGTGCATTAGGTTTCACACACCCAACTAACACTACAGCAAATATAACCCATAGGTACTTCATTTATATATCCTTTTTTTGTAAATTATAAGATAATTCATCTATAAACAGTTGAAAATGAAAATGGTTATCGATTTAATAAATATTTTATTTAAGATATGTATAATCTCATAAAATAATAAAAATAAGGAGAGTGACGAATGAAAAGAATACTTTTATCAGTAGCGGTAGCTTCATTGGCATTGCAAGCAGAAAATATAGATTTAGGGGAGATTACTGTAACTACAGCAACCAAAACAGAAAAGACTATAGAGGGGGTAAGTGCATCCGTCATCGTCAT
>LBBO01000005.1_pt2 | contig 19806 bp, 24 predicted proteins | sample 329191 | NCBI WGS metagenome assembly LBBO01 (sample SAMN03174413, study PRJNA266758) | hydrothermal vent metagenome | biome: marine hydrothermal vent; feature: marine hydrothermal vent chimney; material: microbial mat material; isolation source: microbial mat from marine hydrothermal vent chimney...
CTCTTGCTCTTCTCGTATCTTTGCTATCTCAACAGATGCAACTGCTCGAGCAATCACTGCTAAGGCATTCGCTTTGACAATTTCAACTTTTGCAACCTCTTCAGCAATAATAGCTCGTGCTTCTGCTTCAACTTCCAACAATGACTTTCGAGGGAAATTAACAACAGGCTTTGTTAAAATAGGAGGGCTTTGCATATCAACGCTAGAAAGATTCTCCTCGTTCGAGAAACTCTTGTTCACATCCATAGCTTCCAGACTCTTTGGTTTTATGGTGATCTTAGTATCAAGAGACTCAGAGATATTAGCATTAATATACTCTAGACTATTCTCAGCCATCAACTGAGCCAAAAACAGTATCGGTAAAAGTAGAATGAACTTCATTTTTTTCACAACATTTCCTTTTTATCCCATCATTAAAATTCATTATATATATTTTTATATATTAAGAGTATTAATTTTCCAATATTTGTGTAGTAATTGTAGAAGAATAAATAAAACCCCCATCCATAAAGATGGGAACCCTTAAAAGAGTTTAAGTTAAAAAAGATTTAAATTATAAAATTGCTGTTCTATATCCACTTACACGTTTTGTCCATCCAGGTAACCATCTCTGCTCATCATTGGCAGGTGGTGAGTTTCTAACACGACGTTCAAGCACCATTTGAGCTGATCTTGCAAACTCTATTAATGCTCCGGGTCCTGCTTGTACTGGTCTCATGTTTTTCAAGACTTGAAGTATTCCCCATCCTTCGTTATTGTAACGTTCAGTTGGCTTAATACCTTTACCTTTAAAGTTGATGTAATCAATCAATGGATACCATCCACCCTTTGTCGCAGCCAAGGCATTGTAGTTGTTTACGATATGTTGTCTATATTGAGGTGCCACTTGCTTCGCAATCTCTGGAATGGATTCATGTAATCTATCAAAGAAAAACTGAGTTTGCAGTGCTTTTGTATTCATAAGTAAATTCTTTAACTGTTGAAACTCTTTGTCCCCTCTAGCAGCTTCAAAAGTGGCTCTATTTTTCCACGGTGCACCTATTTTACGTGCATGGTATAACCATCCGGGAATCTCTACTTTGTTGGCTATATAGTAGTCAATCATCGCAGGGAAAGTCTGATCGAAACGTTGTACTTGACCAGCAGGATACCAAATAAAATGCCCTATACCTAAAGAGGCAAAATTCTCATTGGTTGACCAGAACATAAGGTGTTTAGGATTGCCAGATGTTTCATTCTGATAAATTTTTTCAGAAATAACATTCAGTTCATACTGTGAAAGTTTTGGTTTAGTGATATCTTCTGGATACTCTGTTTCAGTCACTTTTTGAACACATCCCCCCATCAGTAAAATAGCCAAACTAAGGATTGCTAATAATTTTGTTGTTTTCATTTCTTCTCCTAGTTAAAAATATATAATTTTAGTATAGGAGAAAAGGACTAATAATCTTATTAATATTTTTTATTAGTTATCTAATCAATATAAGATTTAAAATAATCAATACGTTCCGAAGTTAAAGGGTGAGAAGCAAACATACTCATGACCGTAGAATTCTCCTCTCCTCCATGTTTTTTTTCTAACACTTCAAAAAGTGTCGCAATATACTTTGTAGATATCTTCATTTTTTTTAACTCTTTAACAGCATAAACATCAGCTTCATGTTCAAACTCTCTACTGTAAGAGCTGTTTATAAGTATGGTAGGAATCGTTGAAGCAAGAATCGAGATATCTCCAGTAATGTACCCAAGAATAGCTCCAGATATACCCGTTTTAATCGCAATACGCAGAGAGTGTTTTTTAACCACATGCCCTTTTTCGTGTGCCAATACACCTAAAATATCTCTAAACTCATCATCTTGACTGAGTGCTACAAGTTGATCGGTCAATACAATATCACCCGAAGGCAAAGCAAAGGCATTTGCTCCCATGGTTGGAGAAGAACGAAAATGCAGTTTGTACCCCGATTCACCCTCTGTTAACTTGTCAAAGTGTGCCTGAATAATCTTCTCTTGACGATCACTTAGTTTTGAAGGTTTTAAGTAGTTCTCTTCCAACTGCTCCATGGTTATTTCGCTCACTTCAGTGAGGGAACTCGGTGGTAATATAGATACCAAAGCATTGGCTGTATAGGTAGAACCAGTTGTCAACATAAACCAGATAAAACCAATGGTTATTATCACTGATCCTAAAGTTAAGCCCAAAGAACTCTCTATCTTATACGCTTTTGATTTACTCAAACCAAACTCTTTTAAAATTTGATCGAGTTTATCATTCTCTCTACTTTTACAACGCATACCATTTGCGAAACTCAACACCCTTGGCGTATTACCAAGTCTTGACTCAAAAATTACCTCAGAGAGAGGAACATCAATCTCATGTGAAACAATAATCACACGCTTCTCAGGCGTAAAATCAATAACTACCTCATGCTCTTTAGAGGTTTTTCCATCATAAAGCAGTGCATTTATTAACATCTTATAGTCCTATATCTATATCAAAAAAGTCAACCATCTCTTCACCTACGGTTGAACCTTGCTCATAGCCATGGGATTCAAACTGATCATAATCTTCACAAGCAAACGAAGTATGTTCTAACTTATATTTTAGGTAGCGTATCTGTGTCCAAGGGTAGAGTAAACCCAATGAGAGCATAATAATAAAAACATTAGAGATAGAAATCCAAGCCAACTTAAAAGGGTTAAGCTCTCCCTTAAATGGTGCTGATTCTAACGTTGTATGGTTACGTACATAGTTAGAGAAGTAGGCATCACTCAAACCTTTTTGTCCAAAAATAAGGGGCAGATAGATAAAGACCATAAAGATAGATGCCAATGCTGTTATCAAGGTTCCAGCCTCTTCAGTGGAAGGAGACTCCTCTTCTAACATACCAGACAGCAAAACCTCTTCAACTCCCATTGACCCCTCCATTGCAAATCCTGAAATAACAGCAATAACTATAACAAATGCAAGCAGCACCAAAAACATCCAACCTATGACTGAAAAATAAATTTCATAAACCGTTTGAACTTTCCCTTTAAAGAAAAATTCTCCCTGTCCATAGCGTGAGTTTCTAAGAATCAACTCTTTAAATCGGACATAGGAGAAAGGAAATGCTAAAAAGAGGGTAAAGATATTGAGTAGACCATGAAGTAAAAAGAAGGCATAAAAGTCACGTGTTTTTCCTACATAACGAAAGGGGACATGACGATAAGAGGTGTTTCTAAGTTTAAAGCTAACAGCCTGACGAATAAGCCATGGCAAAGCTAACAAAGCAAGAATAGCAATACCAGCAGCCACTTCAAACATCATCAGATGTTCTCCGAAAACCACAAATAAAACATAAATAGAGACAACAATAATCCGACCAATTAAAATACGAGTCGGGTCAGCATTGTATTCAAAGTTAGAACCATTCAGATAGGTATTGGCATACATATAACGGTTGGTACGAACTTTTGCCCAAGCAGAGTAGATACCTAAGGTTAAAATGGTCAAGGCAATATTGACTATCCAAATACGAAAGTACTCTTTGCCTCTCCCTTCAAATGAAAATGCTTTATAATATCTCTCCATACCCTACTCCTTCATAATTACGATAAAAGGATTCTAGCACAGATAGAGTTTAAGCACTATTAATCATATTAAACTATTATTTATTGTCCTGGGTTGTATTCAGCATAATAGACAGAACCATCAGAAAAAGAGTTTACTGTCAATTTTGAAAAGCTCTCCAAGTATGCCCAAAAGTCATCTTTAATCTTTTGATCCATATCTACTTTACGTAGTGCCTCTTCCATACATCCCAACCACTCATAACGTGCTTTTTCTGTAATAGAAAAGTCATCATGAAGTCTAATCATAAACTCACCAAGAGGCATGCCCTTTGATTCACTCTCGTAGACTTTTGGTCCGCCACAAATCTCTACAAAAAATCTGGTATTTTTTACTTTTACTTCATGAAACTCAGCTTCATCTTGTGGAAAAAAGTGTGCAATATCACTATCATATATAATATCATAAAAATCATACATAAGGTTTCTCATTCCCTCTTCTCTACCTACAGCTTCATAAAACTCTGCTCTTGGATTTGTAAAGGGAACATCTTTGCCCTTTTCTACTTTTGATACTTCATAACTCATTCAAAAACTCCTTGGTATTATTTAAATATTTTATCAAATTATAATAAATAGAATCAATAGAAAACTTTTCTAATCACAATAACGTTTTAACAAGTTACCATAAGCATCAATTCGTCTGTCACGTAAAAAGGGCCAGATGTCACGAACCTCTTTTGTTCGACTATGCTCAATCTCTGCATATAAGATCTCTTCATTTTTAGAACTTGCCTTGGCTATCACTTCACCTTGTGGATCACAAACAAAAGAGTTCCCCCAAAATCGAATGCCATCCATGACACCCGAACTCTCTTTTTCAAAACCAACACGGTTACAAGAGAACACAGGAACACCATTGGCAATGGCATGAGACCGTTGAATGGTAATCCAAGAGTCAAGTTGTCGCTGTTTTTCCTCCTCACTATCATCATCGAACCAACCTATGGCTGTAGGGTAAATAAGCAGTTGGGCTCCTTTAAGTGTCATAAGCCGTGCAGCCTCAGGATACCACTGATCCCAACAGATTAGAACCCCCAACTTTCCAACCGATGTTTGAATAGGCTCAAAACCCAAATCACCTGGCGTAAAATAGAACTTCTCATAAAATCCAGGGTCATCAGGTATGTGCATTTTTCTATACTTTCCTGCGATGGTTCCATCTTTTTCAAAGACAACTGCCGTATTATGGTAGAGTCCTGCTGCTCTCTTTTCAAACAGTGACGTAACCAAAACCACACCATGCTCTTTAGCAACGTCTGACCAGAAGCGTATATCTTCTTCCCATGAATTGGCATAATCAAAAAACTTAACATCTTCACTCTGACAAAAATACTCATTTTGATGTAACTCCTGTAAAATAACCAACTCAGCACCATTAACAGAAGCTGTTCTTATATCCACAAGAGTTTTTTTAACACTCATTTCGGTGTTACCATAATACTTTTTTTGAATCAATGCTGTCTTCATTTATCTACTTTTTTATCTATTTTATCATAAATGTTCAAAATATGATACTATCAAAAAAAAGGAAATCGTTATTGTTTTTCTAAAAAATAACATTTTAGAACAATTTAAAACTTTACTAAAATAAAATATTTTTAATTATTTTATTTTATTAAATATTATTTTAAGTTAAAAACTGTTATACTTTCTTAAGAACAAGGAGAACACAATGTTTAACAGAAAATTAAAAATGAAACTTTTATTAGCAATCTTTATCTCAACACTCTTTATTGGTTGTGGAAGCACTGAGCAGAATGTAGCTGTAGCAGGTGTATCAGATAGACAAATAGAAATTACTGTTGAACAACAAGAGCTGGTAGATGCTATCAATGTAGCACGTTCGGTTCAGAGAGATTGTTACCCTAATGATGACAGTCGTGGTCTGGTAGGTCCCTCTTCTAAAGTCTACTGGAACGATGAGCTTTATGCATCAGCACTTGAACACAGTACAGACTTGGCCCAAAGTGACACTTTTTCACACTACGGTTCAGGAACAGCATCAGACATTACAGGAGATGGGACACCCAGTATATTTTATGAAAGAATTGTGGCAAACGGATACAGCAACTACTACACAGTAGGTGAAAATATTGCAGGAGGACAAAAAAATTTAAAAGAAGTTATGGACGCATGGTTGGCAAGTCCAGGACATTGTGAAAATATTATGAATCCAAACTACACAGAAGTAGGTATAGCTCTTGTAATCGAAGCAGATAGTACTTATGGTACCTACTGGACACAAAACTTTGGAAGTAAACGTCAATAAAAACTAGGAAGTTATGGCTTCAGCCTCACCGTCTAACCTAAAAAGGAATTTGCATCGTCGAACAATGCAAACTTCCACCCTCTTCAATCAACCGAGAACATTCAATCGGAATTATCTCTTTATCAGCAAACAATATCTTAAAAATTTCATGAGCATACTCATCTTCCTCGTCAGAATAGGTCGGATAGACCAATGCTCCATTGGTAATTAAAAAGTTGGCATAAGTAGCAGGTAACCTCTTACCCTCTTCATCATATTTAGCTTTTGGCATAGGCAAAGGAAACAAACTATAAGGTTCTCCTTCAAAAGTTCTAAACCCTTTCAACTGCTCTTCCATCTTCCAAAGTTCTTCATAATGTTCATCTTCCTTATCTAAACACTGAACATAAGCAATGGTATCATCTGATACAAACCGAGCCAAAGTATCAACATGAGAGTCCGTATCATCCCCAGCCAAATAACCATGGTCTAACCATAAAACCCTTTTAGCTCCCAAATACTCTTCTAACTTCTCTTCCACCTCATCTTTAGAAAGCCCTCCATTACGATTGGGATTACACATACATTCAGTAGTGGTCAAAATAGTCCCCAACCCATCAGACTCAATCGCCCCACCCTCTAACACAAAATCAATTGTTTCAAGAGGCGTAATCCCCATGTAACCTTTTTTATGTAACACTCTGTTCACTTCGTTGTCTAAAGTTGACTCAAACTTCCCACCCCAACCATCAAACTTAAAATCCAAAAGCTTCACTTCTCCATCTTCCATAATCGAAATATACCCAAAATCCCGTATCCAAGTATCATTGGTGGCTATCTCTATAAAACTCATATTACGAGTAGAACAAAACAGTCCCGAAATATCATCTTTATTATCACAAATAATATAAACAGGCTGAGCATAAGCAATCGCTTGTGCTATGCGTATAAATGGTGTTAAAGCTGATTTTAAATCATCAGCCCAATCTGAGTTTTTATGTGGGAAAGCCATAAGTACGGCTCTCTGTTTTTGCCATTCGGCTGGTAGGTATTTCATTTTTTCTCTTTTTAAATTTTGGTTAAAATTAGATATAATTTAATTATGGCATTTATAAAAATAAACAAAAAAAATTTCTTTCACAATCTATCTCAATTTATCTTAAAAACTGGCTCAAAAGAGAGTATAGGCATTGTTCTAAAAGACAACGCTTACGGTCACGGCTTAGAACTGATGGCAAAACTTGCACAAGAGTTTGGCTTAACCCAAGCAGTGGTGCGTACAACCAAAGAAGCCGAACAAATCAAATCTTATTTTAAATATATACTCATTTTGGGTGATAGAGCCATTGCACAAGAACCTTTTGCCTTTACCATTAATAGCCTCGACGATATTTATAAAGCAGAAGAAGATGCTTCTGTTGAACTTAAAGTCGATACAGGTATGCATAGGAATGGAATTGCCATGGATGAAATAGAAGAGGCATTGAGACTCATTGAAGAAAAAAAGTTACTATTGGTGGGAGTTATGACCCATAACCGTTCAGCCGATGAGCTAAGTTCAGAGCTTTTTTGGCAACATAAAAACTTTTTAGAAGTCAAAAAAACTGTAAGCTCACTAACACCGAACATTAACATACGTTTCCACTCTTTTAACTCTGCTACTTCTTTACGTTTACCTTGTAAAAATGAAGATTTCATTCGTCTAGGCATAGGAGCTTATGGCTGCTCTGAATTACCCCCTGTTTATGATACACTCGATTTAAAACCAGTTCTCTCACTTTGGGCAAAAAAGGTCTCTACAAGAGAACTAAAAAAAGGAGAAAGAGTTGGTTATGGTGGTCAGTTTATCGCACCAAAAAACATGACCATCTCAACTTACGACTTAGGTTATGGCGATGGCTGGATGAGAAGTAACAGTTTTAAGCCATTTGTTACGGCTGAAGGCTTACCTATTTTGGGTCGTGTCTCTATGGATTATATTATTTTAGAGTCAACCAAAGATGAAGTTTGTATATTTGATAATGCATTAAGTGCAGGGAAACAGTTAAATACTATCTCTTATGAAGTTGTTACACAACTCAATAAAGATATCAAAAAAATAGTAATTACTTAAACCAAACCCCATCAACACCTGCTTTTGCCATCTCTTCTATCTCTTCTTCACTCGAAATGGTTGCGATGACTTGGGTATCAAAAAGATAGTTCTGAGCAATAGGCATTAACTCTTTAGCTAGGTTTTTTGAACCACGCATGTACTTAGCCTGAAATAGATTTGCAAACAGAGCCTCTTTAATGTTAGAGACCACCACCATATAGTTCAAACCATTTTTTTGACAATACTTTAACAACTCCACATCAAAACTCTCAATTTTTAAAATGCTATTGGAGGGTGTTTCCTTTATCTCTTCTTCTGTTTTGACCACATAAAACTGTTCACTCTCTATCCAAGGATGTCCAAATATTTTCATAAAACTATTTTAATCTTTTTGCTTTCTCTACACATTCTGTTGAACAGTAGGCTTTTTTATGATAAATCAGTGCATCATCTTCTGTCATGTAGGTTCCACATGTTGCACACTCAGAAGTGGCTTCTATAGAGCCAAACTCATGTTCTTCTTTTTTCTTTGAACCCATTTTATCAATAAAAGGAAGTTTTCCACCAAGAAATCGGTAAATAAACGCTGCTATTACTGCAAAAATTATCAGTTTCAATATCATGCCAATCCTTTTATATATAAGTAGTTTCTCTGATCTTTTTCGATTATATCATAATCCAATGAGGAGTCAACAGATTCTAGTTCAGAAAAAACTTGTTCACCTTTATAGAAAAGATATCTAGTAGCATCTGTTTGTAGATGTTCCGTCAACTCCAATAACATTTTGGTGTCAGTCACAGCACGAGAGCTGATGAGTCCAAACGGTTCATCAGAGAAATCTTCAACCCGTTTTTTTATAACCACAACATTGTCAAGTTCAAGTTCCATCGCCACGTACTTTAAAAATGAAGCCCGTTTTTGTCGTGGTTCACACAGCACCGTTTTAACAGCAGGATAAGCAATCGCTAAAATCAACCCGGGAAATCCTGCTCCTGTTCCTACATCTAAAATAGAGCTTGGCTTCTCTATAAATGTTGTAGGAAACAGAGAATCCTCAATATTTTTTTCAACCTCTAAAGGAGTTTTAGCCCCAGTTAAATTATGAATTTTATTCCACTCCAACAGCAACGCTGTAAATCTCTCTAATTTTTCACTATTCATTAATTTATTTTTCACTAAAGTAAATGTCCCATCTCTGTTTTTTTAACCTCTAAATAGGCTTCATTAAAAGGGTTAGAATCCATAACTATTGGAATTCTTTTTGTAATCTCTATATTTTTTAAAGATTCGATTTTACTTGGATTATTGGTTAAAAGCTGAATTTTTTTAATACCAAAATATTCTAAAATATATTCAACTATCTCATAGGTTCGCTCATCTGCTTTGAAGCCTAGCTGATGGTTTGCTTCTACGGTATTAAAACCCTTGTCTTGTAAGGCATAAGCATTTACTTTTCCTAAGAGTCCTATATTTCGACCCTCTTGACGATGATAAATAATCATACCACCCTCTCTAGCAATAAGCGCTTGAGAGAAAGCTAACTGCTCTCCACAATCGCATTTTTTTGAACCCAAAGCATCTCCTGTTAAACACTCTGAATGTACACGAACAATGGGGTTATCACTTAACTCATCTGTAAAAATAGCCAGATGCTCTTTACACCCTTCTTTAAAGGCTTGAATGTTAAATGTACCATATTTGGTTGGGAGTTTTGCAACTTTTGAAATATCAATTTGTCTCATGGAAAAGATTATATCACTTTATGATAAAATTCACCAAATTAATTTTAGGAGTTCCAATGTTTACAAGATTTAGACGAAAAAGACTCAATCCCGTGTTAAGAGACCTTTTACAAGAGACCCATTTAAGAGTAGATGATTTTATCTACCCTCTTTTCATCAAAAGTGGTGAGGGACTAAAAAAAGAGGTGGAGTCGATGCCAGGTGTTTTTCAAATGAGCATTGATGAAGTTTTAAAAGAGTGTGATGTTCTTAAAGGAGTTGGAATTTACTCTATTATTTTATTTGGAATTCCTGATACAAAAGACTCTGTAGGCTCCGATGCCATGTGTGATCATGGAATCATCGCTTCAAGTATACGTGCCATAAAGAAATCTCACCCTGATATGTTTGTGGTAACCGACTTATGTTTTTGTGAATATACCGACCATGGTCACTGTGGGGTTCTTGACCCCGTTTTAGAAACTGTAGATAATGACATTACCTTAACCAATCTTCAAAAACAAGCTGCTATTCATGCCAAAGCAGGAGCTGATATGATAGCTCCTAGTGGAATGATGGATGGCATGATAACAGCCATTCGTGAAAGTCTTGATGCTACTGGATACTCTCATCTACCTATAATGTCTTACTCCACCAAATTTTCATCTGCTTACTATGGTCCATTTAGAGATGTGGCTGAAAGTTCTCCAAGCTTTGGAGACAGACGTTCATACCAAATGAATCCTGCTAACCGTAAAGAGGCTATTTTAGAGAGTATAGCTGATGAGGCTGAAGGTGCAGATATACTCATGGTAAAACCAGCATTGGCTTACTTAGATATAGTACGTGATATTAAAGAGAACTCTTCGTTACCATTGGCTGTCTATAATGTAAGTGGTGAATACTCTATGTTAAAGATGGCTGCACTTGCTGGAGTAATAGATTATGAAAAAGTGATGATGGAGACCATGATAGCATTTAAAAGAGCTGGAGCAGATATTATCATCTCTTATCATGCAAAAGAGGTTGCTGAGATTTTAAATAAATAAAATCAGTTCAAGAGAGAATCTTAATTTCTCTCTTGGTCTATCTCCTCTGTTAACTTTTCTAAGTCTTTTATATATGTTGATTTTGTACTCTCGGTATCTATCTCTTTTGCTAAGTCTTCTATATATGTTGATTTGCTACTCTCTGATGATACATTCTCTTCTTCATTTTTTGCTATAGCAATTTTTACCTCATCAGCAATTGCGTTGATATCACTATCTATACTCTTAGGTTTAGTTGATTCAGGCGTACTCTCTTTTTTAGAGATAACTTCCTTGGAGACAACCTCGTCCTTCAGTAGCATAACTTTTAACTCATCATCTTCAATGGTCTGAACTGAAACAGGTGGAATAGAGGTGTCACTGCTGTCACTGTTCATAAAATAGTTATAACCATAAATAGAAAGGGTAATAATAACAACCAATAAAAGTAAAATGGTTAAAATAGAAGTAAGAGGAGATTCCTTCTCTTCGGTATCATTATTAAGTATTTGAGATTTATAAGCTTCACAAAAATCAGCTTCTTCGTCTACATTATTTTTGAACAAAACGTTCCTTTATATCGTATATTTTTAATTTAACTTGCTTATTTTAACATAAGATAGTAATAATTTATCTTTTAAAAGTTGTTTTTTACTATTTTAAGCAATAAAATTCAATATAATTCATATAAATTGGTTATAATATCAAACTATTAAAAATTCCAAAATAAAGAAGGGATAGCTTATGTTAGAGTCGAGTTTTGGGTCATGGATGCTAGGAATATTTCTACTACTTTCCATACCCGTATTGATTTATTATACAGTTGGTTTTGAAAAATTTATGCCTATTGTTGTTGTTGAGTCTCAAGAAGCATGGGTTGTTGACCGATGGGGAAAAGACCGTGTTATGTATGAAGGATTAAATCGCATTCTTCCCGGAGTTGATAAAATTGAAAAGAAAGTTTCACTTAAAGAGCAACAGATAGACCCCCCAGAACAAGAGATTATTACAAAAGACAATATAAATATTACGGTTGATCTAATTTCATCAATTAAAGTAGTAGACCCTTTAGCAGCAGTGATGGGTGTTGACGACTATAAGAAATCTGTTGAAAGCTTGGTTATGACCTCTGCATTAACCATTATGGGACGAATGGAACTTATTGATATACAAAGAGAAGTTGACAGCATTTCAAAAAAAATCATGGAACATATGAAAGATAACAGTGATCGTTGGGGTGTAGAGATAGTTCAAGTACATATAGAAAAGATTATTCTTCCTACCAGTGTAAAGGAAGCCATGGAAAAAGAGGTTGTTGCTGTAAAAGAGCAGACTGCCATGTTAACTTTAGCAAAAGCTAAAAAAGAAGCAGCCATAGAAGAGGCAGAGGGTAAAAAGATAGCAGCACAACATCAAGCTGCAGCACTTCTACACGAAATTGAGATGATACAAAAAAGTATGCCAGATATGAGCAATAGCAAAATATTAGACTTTTTACGAGAGTTGGACTATATTCACTCTATGAAAAACCTTTCATCATCTGAAAATGCAAAATTTGTGGTCTATCCATCAGCCAGTGGGACACAAGCAGCTGATGGTGCACAACCCATAGATAAAATCATGAGTACAGAGTATATTGCTCAAACAATGAATAAAAAAGAAAATTAAAAAAAGGAGAAAAATTGTTTTTTATTACAGGAATGTCAACATTTACATGGGTTTTAATCGCATATGTTGGTCTACACTTAGGACATGACTATGTTGGAGCATTTAAGGGATTGAGTTTAGACTCTATTGTACTAACACATCATATTAGTCCCGATAGAGACTTTATTTTAAGAGTAAGAGAACTCTTTCTAATTGTAGGATCATTTGCACTTTTTATTGAGATTGCCAAAGCAGCTACAGCCAATAAATTTGGTGCATCGGAAACACTTTTGAGTTTCATTGTTGCCATTATCTTTATTGTAATGTTCTTCATGGTTTCATGGGCACAAAATGCAACTTTTCTCATCTTAGCGATGATGTCACTGATAGATGCAACAGGTGGGTTTATTATAGAACTTAATGCTGCACGTCGAGATGTGAGTATTGCCGGTGGCTGAGCTCTATTTGGGAAATAATGAAGCTAAACTTCTTCCCAGCAATCACCAATACATTGTTGTTGGTGATGTTCATGGTTGCATAGATGAACTAAAAACCCTTTTGGCTCAACAAGGTTTTCCAACCAATTCAGAAGGACTCATAGAGTTAAACCCTGAAAATGAACAAAAATCTATTGTCCTACTTGGAGACTTTATCGACAAAGGTTCTCATAAAAAACTTACCGAAACCATTTACTTTATCTACCGTAACTACCACCATTTAAATAAAAATCAAAAACTATTTTACCTTATTCGTGGGAACCATGAAGAGATGGTCTATCGGTACATTACCAAAGACCCTACCATTAAAGTCACCTCTAAAACCATAGAAAACAAAGAAAAATACTACAACACTGTTGCCCTTTTAGAAAAAGATGCCCATTTAAAAGAACTTTTTTTAGAACTCTATGAAGAATGTGATATTTGGCTCAAGTACTGTTATGATCAAGCGTTCTCAGCCACATTGACCCATGCTCCCTGCCCTGAAATACACTTGACCAAAGATGATGAGACATCCTCTAAAAAAATGGTAAAGTGTATCTCACGTAGTAAAAACCCTAAAATGAAACTAGATGAGCTCATTCCTTATGCCCACAAAGAAGCCAAAGAGAACCAACATTATCATATTTTTGGTCACCTCTCTCAACCCAATATCAGACAACATAAAAACAGAATCTGTATCGATACTTCTGCTATTTATGGCAATACTTTAAGTTGTGTTATCATTCAAAATAACAGCTTAACTTTTGACTCCGTACCTTTTGAAAATAAACAAAAACCAGCCACACAAATCTATAACAAACTTTTTGATTTTTAGCATTAACCTTAATTAATTTCTTTGTAAAATTTTAATGGTAGAATGTTTCCCTTAAATTACAATGAGTTACTGGCACAGTAGGTCAATAAAATAGGAACTCCCAATGAGACACTTCTTAAGCCTAAAAGATTTCACAAAAACTGAACTTTTAGAGATGATTACCCTAGCGCAAAAAATCAAAATACAAACCAAAGCAAAAAAGTTTGTACCTTACATGGAACATCAAACCCTTGGAATGATTTTTGAAAAAAGCTCTACACGAACACGTGTAAGTTTTGAGACAGGTATCTATCAGCTTGGAGGTATTGGGTTGTTCTTATCATCAAACGACATTCAACTCGGTCGTGGTGAACCCATGAAAGATACAGCTAGAGTTATCAGCCGTATGGTAGATATGGTGATGATTAGAACCTTTGAACACAGTAAACTAGAAGAGTTTGCAGCCTATTCTAAAGTACCTGTAATTAATGGACTCACCGACTCCTACCACCCTGTTCAAGTCATGACCGATTACTTAACCATGATAGAGTGTGGTATTACAGAGCCAATTGTTGCTTATGTGGGTGATGGAAAAAACAACATGACCCACTCGTGGCTTATGTTGGCTGCAAAACTTGGCTTTGAACTGCGTATCTCTACCCCTAGAGGCTATGAACCCGACCCTATGATTATTGAAGAAGCCTTAGAAATAAGCAAAGAGAGTGGTGCAAAAATTGTTTTTAATTATGATCCCACCATGGTTACCTCTGGTGCCAATGTAGTCACTACCGACACTTGGGTTTCTATGGGGCAAGAGGATGAAAAAGAGATACGTCTAAAAGCATTTAACGGCTACATGGTTGATGCTGATTTAATGTCATTGGCACAAGAAGATGCTATATTCTTGCACTGCCTACCTGCTTACCGTGACTATGAAGTAAGTGAAGAGATATTTGAAAAACATGCTGATGAGATTTTCTTAGAAGCAGAAAACCGACTACATGCCCAAAAAGGGATTATGGTTTGGCTTGACCAACATAGAGGAGACGAAAAATAATGAGCAATATAGATTTTGAAAAGTTTAGCAAATACTCTAAACCAGGACCACGGTATACCTCTTACCCTACTGCTTTAGAGTTTAACAATAATTTTAAATATGATACATATATAGACTTTTTAGAAAACTCAACAAAAAAACTCTCTTTATATGTTCATCTTCCTTTTTGTCGTTCTGCTTGTTACTTTTGTGGCTGTAATGTTGTCTTTACTTCAAAAGAAGAAAAACTAAGCCGTTATGTTGACTACTTAAAAAAAGAAGTTGACCTTTTGGCTGAACACATTGACACTAAGCGTGAAGTGATTCAATTTCACTTTGGTGGAGGAACACCTACTTTTTATAAAGCGTTTGAACTGGATGAAATTGTTACTTACATCAAATCAAAATTCCCCAACTGGAGTGCTGATGCTGAAATCTCTTGTGAAATTGACCCACGATTTTTTAACGAAGAGCAGATGCAAGTTTTCCAAAAACATGGTTTTAACCGTATCAGCTTTGGAGTTCAAGATTTAGACGAAAAAGTACAAAAAGAGATTCACCGTGTTCAACCCTTAGAGTTAACCAAAAATGCCGTAGAATTGGCTCGAAAATATGGAATAACCTCGATTAATACCGACTTTATTTATGGGCTTCCCTACCAAACCCTAGAGAGCTTTAAAAAGACTTTGGAACTCTCTACCCAACTCAACCCCGATAGAGTAGCTGTTTTTAACTATGCACATGTTCCTTGGCTTATGAAAACCATGCGTAAATTTGACGAGACTACCCTGCCAACTCCTGATGTTAAACTACAAATTTTTCAATACACCATTGACTTTTTTGAGAAACATGGGTATAAAATGGTAGGTATGGATCACTTCGCTAAACCAGAAGATGAACTTTTTGGAGCCATAGAGAAAGGTGAACTTCATAGAAACTTCCAAGGTTATACCACCAAAGGTGGTGCAAACCTTGTGGGAATTGGTCTCACCAGCATTGGTGAAGGAGAGCGTTATTATGCTCAAAATACCAAAGATATGAAACTTTATGAAGAGGCTTTAGACGCAGGAAAACTCCCTTTTGAGAGAGGTGTGATGCTTAATGATGACGACTTTTTAAGAAAAACTGTTATTATGGAGCTGATGGCAAACTTCTCTATTGACATGAAACGTGTTGACAAAGAGCATAACATTAACTTCAAAGAGTATTTTTCTGATGCACTTGAAGCCCTGCAGGAGTTTGTAGAAGCTGACCTAGTTACCATAGCTGATGATAAAATATCGGTAAGTACCACAGGAACACTTTTAATAAGAAATATTGCCATGCCTTTTGATGCCTATATGAAAAAGTATGCACAGAGTAAAAAAGCGTTTTCAAAAACAGTTTAAGAAAGAGAAAGATGAAGAAAGCAGAAGACATTTTCAATTTTCAAGCAACAGCTGATGACTGTGTCAAATGTGGAAAATGTATTCCCGTTTGCACCATTCACCAAGTTAACGCTGATGAAGTTACCTCCCCTCGTGGCTTTATTGATTTATTAGCACAGTATCAACAAGGTAATTTAGAACTCGATAAAAATGCCAAAAATATTTTTGAAAGCTGTTTTTTATGTACCAACTGTGTTGATGTCTGCCCAAATTCACTCGCAACCGATATGGTCATTGAAGAGGTACGTGCCGACATCGCTGACAAATTTGGAATCGCTTGGTTTAAACGTATTGCCTTTTACCTTTTAGAACACCGTAAGGTGATGGATATTGTCATGAAATTTGGCTTTATGTTCAAAACCTGTGCCTTAGCTCAAGATGATAAAGATAGAGGACTACGTGCAAGATTTTCAATGCCCATGGTCAAAAAAGGACGACTTCTCCCCTCTATGTCAAAAATAAGTTTTTTAAACGCTTATCCTGAAGAGATTTTAGCACCTAAACAAGAAGAGAAAAACCTGCGTGTGGCACTCTTCATTGGCTGTTTAGCCAACTACAACTATGTAGGTATTGGAGAGAGTTTAGTGGAGATTTTAAAAGAGTTGAACATTGACATCTTTATTCCAAAAGAGCAACTCTGTTGTGGAGCTCCTGCCTACTTTACAGGAGCTGTTGACTCTGTTGAGCGTATGACCAAAGCCAACATAGAGTACTTTGAGAGTTTTATGGACGAATGTGATGCCATGCTTATCCCAGAAGCTACCTGTTCTGCCATGGTCAAACATGATTGGCAAGTTTTCTTTAAAAATCATGAGATGCCAGAGTGGGAAGCCAGAGCAAAAAATGTAGCAGAAAAAATCTTTATGGCAACAGAGTGGTTAGATGACAATACAGAGTTACAAACCTTACTAAAAACCAAAGGAACTTTTGATACATCGGTCACCTACCACGACCCTTGTCATGCTAAAAAGGTTCAAGGTATTTATAAACAACCAAGAAACCTTTTAGCTCCCAACTACCCCATGATAGAGATGAGCGACTCAGACCGTTGTTGTGGTTTTGGTGGCGTTACCATGCAGACAGAGAAGTTTCATTTTGCAGAAGCTGCAGGAAAACCAAAAGCAGCGATGATTAGAGAAACCAAGGCTCATTATGTAAGTGCTGAGTGTTCTGCTTGTAGGGTTCAACTAAGTGAGGCTTTGAATAATGCCGAGGTTGAGACGATATTTAAAAATCCGTTGGAGTTGATTGCTGAGGCGTTGAAAAAAGATTCATAATTTATTATACGTCGGCTGAAGCCAACCCTACAAATCACAAACATTAATAAGGTTTGAAGGCTGTAGTGTTGGCTTCAGCCGACGTCATTAACCGTCAAACCTATCAAACCACCACATAAAAGCAAACATCAACCCAGCTGTTTTAGCAATCGACTCATCAAACATAAATGTTCTAGCTTCAGATACAGGAAGCTCTATCACCTCTATCATCTCATAATCTATACCACCACCTTCACCAACACGCATGGACTCATCTACTTCGACATAGAACATTATCTGTGTGGTTCCCGCTGTACCAACTGCAGAGTTTACTTTGGAAATGCGTTCTATCGACTCTAAAGCAATAGCAAAACCACACTCTTCTTCTACCTCTTCTTGTGCTATCTTTTCAACAGAAATATTTTTATCTAAAATTCCTGCACACAACTCTACTGACATTCCATTACCATTGTTATGATACAAGGGAGGTCTAAACTGTTCTACTAAAATAAAAGATTTTTTCTCTGTATGGTAAATAAGAATAGCTACAGAATCATGAGACTCTACTATTTCCCATGACTTTTCTACTCCATTTTGACTATACGTTGCCAAGGCTGTTTTTACAAAATTTGCTTCTTTTAAAGGTTGTAATTTAAAGTTTTCTATTCTATTTTCCATTACCAACCTCTATTTTTATAATAGTTTTTCATTTCAGGAGAGACACCTATCTCATTGACCGTATTCCAGACTTTTGATGGTATATTCTTCTCAAAAATATCATTAATAATCTTTGTATATTTTCGTTTTCTATTAAGAAAGGCTCTTTTGGCTTTTCCACTTAGTCCACCCGTAGAGAATTTCACCAAACGCATAGGGTTAATGGCTCGTCCATTTTTATAGAGTCCAAAGTGCAAATGTGGTCCGGTACTTCGTCCAGTACTTCCAACATAACCAATGACCTGTCCTGCCGATACATGTTGACCCTGTTTTGCCTTTAACCTACTCTGATGAGCATACAGTGTGACATAGCCATCTTTGTGTTTAATTTTAATAACTTTTCCATAGCCACCTTTCCAACCAGAAAAGATAACTTTTCCATCAGCAGCAGCCAAGATAGGTGTACCTCGTCTGGCTCCAAAATCTGTTCCATGGTGGGCTTTCCAACGTTTTAAAACAGGATGAAACCGTCTGTTTGTAAAGTGTGAAGTAATACGAATGCTATGTAGAGGTTTTCTCATATATTTTTGAACTAAGACCTTACCCTCTTCATTATAATATTTATGGTCTGTATGTTTAAAGACAAAACTCTTTTTCCCTCGTGACTCCAACATAGCAGCTTTAATATTTGGAACACCTATAGGTTGACCAAGACGCATTTTTTGTGTATATACAATGGCGAGTTTATCATCTTTTTGAAGCGTTTTAAAGTTGACACTATGTTTAAGCAGACGTGTAAACTCACTTGCCAAACGTCTGTTTTTAATATTTTTAACAATGTCAGCATAGGGGCTGTTTTCTATAGAGAGTAATGCCACATGGGTATCTTTTTGATACTCAATCGGTATCACTTCTAGCTTGTACCCTTTGGGTATTTTAAATAGATGAGCTTGTAACTCTTCACCCAAAGGAATAAGTGCTTGTAAAAGTATACCTGTACTGGCTATAAGTTCATAATAACTTCGTGCATTCTCAACATCAGAGAGTAAAAGAGTATCATCTTTATCTAAACTATCTAAAGTAGTTTCGGGAACCTTATGCTTTGCAAGATACTGCTCAAAGCTCATACCTTGTTCCCATACTTTGCGATTTACTTTTGCTGCAAATGTGATGGTTGAAAAAACCAACAACAGTAACAGAACCCTCCGTAAAATCATCTTTCTCAAGAAAGCTCCTCATTCAATTGTGAATGATTATAGCTTATGCTAACTAAAAACTCAAAGTAACACTATATAACTATAAGTATTTTTATGTAGAATTCGCACATGAAACATCTAAGAGGCTACAGAAGACGGTATTTTTCATTAGCAATTATTGCTATGTATTCATCACTGTTTAAGTTGTGTAGAGTTGACACAAACTACAAGTACCACAAGTATGCCTTTGAAACCCCTGAGCATAAAACTTCCCCTCCCTATCTTCACGCCTATTATTTATGGTACTAGACTTATTGCAAAACTAGGCAGTGATGGCTTCAGCCTCACCAATTGGTGGAGTAGATTCTCCACTTCCAAATGAGTTTTACAAGAGGTCTAATAAACAGATAGAGATGTTCGGTGTTACCGAACCTACGTGACATATATCAAGGGAAGAAATGCACAACACAATAAAACTCAGTCTATTAACAACACTACTACTAAACACAAACCTCTTAGCAGATGAAAAGCTTGAAGATATTACCGTTAGCTCTGCCACCAAAACCACACAAAAGTTAGAAGATGT
>LBBO01000005.1_pt7 | contig 19171 bp, 16 predicted proteins | sample 329191 | NCBI WGS metagenome assembly LBBO01 (sample SAMN03174413, study PRJNA266758) | hydrothermal vent metagenome | biome: marine hydrothermal vent; feature: marine hydrothermal vent chimney; material: microbial mat material; isolation source: microbial mat from marine hydrothermal vent chimney...
TTTTAGATGATAAATTTATAAAGCTAGTCTCAATTGAGTATATTCCTAAAGAGGAGTTTAAACTAAGCTATAATAAGTTCAATACAACAGAGTTTCTAATGCAAATCGAAAACTTCTACAAACATAAAGCAGAAGAGATTATCATCCCTATGGTAGAAGAACAAGCCCAAATAATGTCACTCTACCCAACAGCCATCAGTTTTAGAAAAACAAAACGGCAGTGGGGTAGCTGTAGCTCTAAAAATCGTCTCTCTTTTAACACAGGGCTTATAAAACTTCCTTTAGATGTGATACAATACGTCATTGTCCACGAACTGGCACATATAAAGCATAAACATCACCAAAAATCTTTTTGGAAAGAGGTAGAGCGTTACTCTCCTAACTATAAAAAACTAGAACAAAAACTAAAGGAATACCTAACATGAATTTTTATCTACTCTTTTTTTTACTCATCATTATTGTTGGGTTAATCGTCAGTTACATCTACTTTATGCGTGAGAAGAAAGCCCACCTTTTAGCCATAGAACAAGGCATTTGCCCCAAATGTCATGAACCTAAAATGGAACTGATAGACCAACGAAGCACAGGATGTTCTGGTCCTAAAATGCTGACTTTTGAGTGTCAAGCTTGTAACTACGTCAACACCTTTCATCTGCAAGGTGGAAGCTGTAGTTCTGGTAGATGTTAAATAGACTTTTTACGTCGGCTGAAGCCGAGATATTACTCTGAAAGAAAAAAATGACCAAAGAACTTTACCTACAAAATACCGAACTCCTAAAAAAATGGGCATTTGCCTACTATGTTGACGACAACCCCATAGCCACCGATGAAGAGTACGACAAACTTTACCATGAAGTACTCGACTACGAAACTACTCACCCCGAAGAGAGAGTAGAAGATTCTCCTACCAAAAGAGTAGGTGGTGTGGTTCGTGATGAGTTCTCTAAAGCACAACACATCAAACGTATGTGGAGTATGGAAGATGTTTTTGATACTGCCGAAGTGCAAGAGTGGCTAGATAGAACTGTTAAAAATGTCGGAGTAACCCCCTACTTCTGTGAACCCAAATTCGATGGTGCAAGTATGAACTTGCTTTATGAAAATGGTAAACTTATCCGTGCCATTACACGTGGTGATGGAGTCATAGGTGAAGAGGTAACCGACAATGTTCGTACCATTTGTTCTGTTCCCTTAAGCATCGACTACCAAGGTCAAATAGAGATACGTGGTGAAGTGGTCATTCGTAAAGATGATTTTGAAATCATCAACAAAGAACGTTTAGCAGAAGGTGAAAACCCTTTTGCCAACCCAAGAAATGCAGCAGCAGGAAGTTTACGACAACTTGACTCATCGGTAACAGCCAAACGTCGTTTGGTCTTCTACCCTTGGGGTTTGGGTGAGAACTCTTTAGAGCAGCGTAACTTGTCTGAAAAGATGGATTTTGTTTACAGTTTAAACTTTCTAAAACCACCTTACTCTAAAGATTGTACCACCATAGAAGAGATAGAGGAGTTCTACCATTTTCTTATAAGCAAACGTGATGAGATTCCAATGATGATGGATGGTATGGTTATAAAAGTTGACGACACAATCAAACAAGAGCAGTTAGGATACACCGTAAAAGTTCCCAAATGGATGTGTGCTTACAAGTTTCCTGCTGTTGAGAAAGTGACCAAAGTAAACGCCATAACCATCCAAGTAGGAAGAACAGGCGTTTTAACACCTGTAGCAGAAGTGGAACCTGTCAATTTAGAAGGTGCCATGATTGCTCGTGCAACCTTACATAACTACGATGAGATTGAACGTAAAGGGCTAAAAATAGGTGACTCTGTCATACTCATTCGCTCTGGTGATGTGATTCCTAAAATCACAAAAGTACTTGCCGATAGACGTGATGGAACAGAGCAAGAAATTAGCCGTCCAACCACCTGCCCTACTTGTAACTCTGAAGTTTTAGATGAAGGTACACTTATTAAGTGTCAAAACATGGATTGTCCCGATAGAGTGGTCAACTCCATTATTCACTTTGCCAAAAAAGGTTCCATGAACATTGATGGTTTGGGCTCAAGAATTGTAGAAATTCTCGTCAAAGAGGGAAAAATAAAAGATATTTTAGGACTCTACAGTTTAAAATTTGAAGATATAGAAGGCTTAGAGGGCTTTAAAGAAAAACGTATAAACAAACTACTCGATGCCATATCTGATACAAAAGGAACACCCTTAGCCAAACTTATCTCTGCTATGGGCATAGAACACATCGGAGCTGTGGCTGGTAAATCTATCGCTTTAGAATTTGGTTTAAAACTTGTAGATGTTAATGAGGAACAGCTTATAGAGATAGATGGTATCGGTATAGAGATGGCAAACTCTTTTGTTGAATTTATGCGTGTAAATCATGAGTTTGTTTTAAAGTTGTTCGATGAAATTGAGCCTACAGTTGAAGAGAAAATTGAAGCGAAAGAGAATCCATTTAAAGATAAAACTGTTGTATTAACAGGAAGTATGTCGGTTGGAAGAGCAGTGGTTAAAGAGATGATGGAAAACCTTGGTGCAAAAGTGAGTGGGTCTATAAGTAAAAAAACTGACTTTTTAATCTATGGTGAAGATGCAGGGTCTAAGTATGATAAAGCTGTAAAGTTGGGTGTTGAGACTTTGACCGAAGAAGTTATGCGAGATATGTTATAATCATCAAAATACAAAAGGAGACTAAAAATGATACAAGCTTCCACCTCAAAAGAGGTGGAAAGAAGTAAATAAACTTTTAGAGATTAAAAGTTATATCTTGTCCATACACGAATAACATTTGTAGGGTCTTCATTTGCTTCATCATCAGCATAAACATAAGCAGCTAACATATCTGTTCCAAGTGCTTTGAACTTATAAATAACATCCAATTCTGTATAGTCAGAATTATTATTTCTATTATCTGTTGTAAAATCTACTTGAGCAATTAATTTACCAGGACCGACAGCCATTGCACCTTGAAGTACTATAGTATCAGCATCTGCAGAAATATGATCTTGATTAAGTACCATTTGTGTGTAAAGTGGAGTTTTAACACCTGTACCAACATTTTTTACAGCTACTGCACCATCATCTACTGAAGAGTAGGCTACTTTAAATGCTACAGGACCAGCATCTCCAGTAACTTTTACACCATATACAGTTGTATCATCTAAATTATTTTCAGGACTAATTTGACCACCTTGTAATCCTAATTTAACAGGAAGACCAGCATCTACTTGAACATCTGCCCAAATTGCTGAACCACTCTCAGCACCTACAATATCTTTAAGTGCATAATAAGTCAATGTTGGATGAACAACTTTACTCGACTTATTAGCAACAGTTAACATATAAGCACCTGAATTAATTCCTGCTACTGCAGTTGTATTTGGAGTTGTAGCATCAGCGTCCCAATTACCATATGTTTTAGCACCTAAATCATTGAAGCTATGCATATTTGCACCTGCACCAACACCATTTCCATTTGAGCTAGAGACATATGCACCAACTATTGTTGTATCAGGAATATCACTATTAATAGCAACTATTGCATCAAATGTATTTTTAGTAACATTCCAGCTTTCAGAAAATGCTAATGGAGAAAGAGACTTTGGAAGTTCTTGTCTACCTAGTTTTAATGTTGTATTCGCAACTTGCTTTGTTAAATATGCTTTTGTGATACCAAAATAATCACTAGCATCAGCATGTACAGCACCACCAGCAGCATTAACATCACCACCACCAAGTTGCATAACTCTTGCATCACCAACAAGATTATTATTGAGCCCAAGAGCATTAAGTGCTGTAGCTTGAATACCAACACCAAAACCATTTCCAATATCACCATTTGCATTTAATTGAAGTCCAAAGTTGGCATTGGAGTTATCTCTATCAAAAAAAGCAGTATCTCCACCAGACTCAGCTGTTTGATAATAAACAACTGCTTGTCCACCAATTTTTAAATCGATTCCTTCAGAACCCTCTGCCATAGCACCTGTTGTAAGAGTCATAGCAGCTATTGCCACTAAACTTAATTTTGTAATTTTCACATTTTCTCCTTTAAGTTTGTATTCATTTGAGAGATGATTTTAAGTAATAAAACTCATCAATCCAATAAATGTACCTCATCATCATAACAGCAGAAACCTTATTATTTCTTGATATTAATGATATTTAATATATTTTCACTAACTTTTTTCACTTTTATAGACTTTTAAAATAGTTATTTATTTGTTTTACTTAATCATAAAACATAGTAAATCCTAGGATATAGGCACTTGGATAAAAAACTGTTAAAAATTATTAAATAACAAATAATTAATGAAAAAACAATGATTAGTAAATAAGATAGCAAAAAAAGGATTAAATAATGAAATTTTTTGATGATTTTATGAAGTATGGCCGGGAGAGGGAGATTCGAACTCCCGGAGGTATAACCCTCACCGGTTTTCAAGACCGGCACATTCGACCACTCTGACATCTCCCGACATTATATTTGAATTAAGATATTCAAATTGGAATGAGATTTTATCTAAAAAAAGATAAAACTAAAATTAAATTTATAAACTTCTGAACCGATAGGTGAAGCTTTAGTGAGATGAATTAGATTTGGGCTTTTGCTCAAATTTAAGAAGATCTCTTAATAGTATTTTGGAGGAGCCAACCAGACTCGAACTGGTGAATAGCAGATTTGCAATCTACGGCCTTACCAACTTGGCGATGGCTCCAGTTATTAAAAATGAATTCATAAGCTATAAAAACTTGACAAACAAAACTATTAAAAATGAGAAGTCATTTTGAGTCGTCTGCTGAAGACAATTTTAGGTGGTACCCGGAGCCGGACTTGAACCGGCACGGTCACAATGACCGGGGGATTTTAAGTCCCCTGTGTCTACCATTCCACCACCCGGGCATCTTGGTACCAAAATTATAAATAAAATTTAAAATATCACAATCTAACTTGTGGAGCGAGAAAGGAGGTTCGAACTCCCGACCCCAACCTTGGCAAGGTTATGCTCTACCGCTGAGCTATTCTCGCACACACTAAACAAGTAATTTACATTACTTTTAAATTGGAGTGCGATTATAGCCAATTTTTTTTTAGTTGTAAAGGTATTTGGGTATAATTTTTTAAAATTATTAAAAATAGACCATTAAGGAAAAAAATGCGAAGTGATATAGTAAAAAAAGGGCATAACCGAGCCCCTCACCGTTCTCTATTTAGAGCAACTGGATTAAAAGATGAAGATTTTGATAAGCCATTTATTGGAGTAGCCAACTCTTTTATTGAGATTATCCCTGGACATTTCTTTTTAGATAAAGTATCTGCCATTATAAAAGATGAAATTAAAAAGGCTGGTTGTGTTCCTTTTGAGTTTAACACCATTGGTGTAGACGATGGTATTGCCATGGGTCATGATGGTATGTTGTTTTCATTACCAAGTCGTGAGATTATTGCAAACTCTATAGAGACGGTTATGAACGCACACAAGCTTGATGCGATGATAGCCATACCAAACTGTGACAAAATTGTGCCAGGGATGATTATGGGTGCATTACGGGTCAATGTTCCTACTGTATTTGTTTCAGGTGGACCGATGGCAAAAGGATACACCAAAGATGGTGTGCCAATTGACCTTGCAACTGCTTTTGAAGCTGTTGGACAGTTTGAAGCTGGAGAGATAACAGAAGAGGAGTTAACCGACATAGAGTGTAATGCTTGTCCAAGTGGGGGTTCATGTTCTGGAATGTTTACAGCCAACTCTATGAACACACTTATGGAAGCCATGGGGATTGCCCTTCCTGGAAATGGAACCATTTTAGCACTGACAAAAGAGAGAGAAGAACTCTATAGAAAAGCTGCTAGACGCGTATGTGAAATTGCCCTTATGGGAGAAGAAAAATCTTCTCTATATAATGTAAGGAATATTTTAAATGAAAATGCTGTTCGAAATGCATTTGCAGTTGACATGGCAATGGGTGGAAGTTCTAATACCGTTTTACATATGCTTGCCATTGCTAGAGAGACCGAAGCAAACTTTAACTTAGAAGATATCAACAGCATATCTAAACGTGTATCACACATTGCTAAAATAAGTCCCAGCTTAAGTACTGTGCATATGCAAGACATAGACAAAGCTGGTGGAGTATCTGCTGTGATGCATGAGATGAGCAAACGTGGTGATGATATTTTAATCGATAACTTAACCATTACTGGTGAAATGTTAAAAGAGCGTATTGCAGGTGCAGAGATAGTTGATACCAATATTATTCATACGATTGACAACCCTTACTCAGAAGTGGGTGGATTGGCCATTTTATATGGTAACTTGGCTGAACAAGGAGCTGTTATTAAAACTGCTGGAATTACAGGGGAGCGTGTCATTACGGGTAAGGCTGTCTGTTTTAACTCTCAAGATGAGTCAATCAAAGGAATTATTAACGGTAAAGTAAAAGCTGGAGATGTTGTGGTTATTCGTTATGAAGGACCAAAAGGTGGACCAGGAATGCAAGAGATGTTGGCGCCTACAAGTCTTATTATGGGTATGGGTCTTGGTGACTCTGTAGCACTTATTACTGATGGTCGTTTTTCTGGTGCAACCAGAGGTGCGAGTATTGGTCATGTTTCTCCTGAAGCAGCTGAAGGTGGAATGATAGGTCTACTCGAAGATGGTGATGAGATTTACATTGATGTTGATCAGTATATTTTACAAGTAAATATTTCAGATGAAGAGATAGCAAAAAGAAAAGCAAACTTTAACCCATTGGTTAAGCCACTGACCAGTAGATGGTTAAAACAGTATAGAGCGTTGGTTACCAATGCAAGTTCTGGGGCTGTGCTAGAAGCTGAATAGATATTAACCATTTGTCGATTTTCATCGACAAATGGTTAACGGTAAAGATCACCTAAATGTTTACAACTTTGACTCTGTCCTAAGTCACACGCTTTATCAAAATAGTCACGTGCTGTAGTGAAATCTTTATTTTCTTCATGATAGAGTCCAATCTTATAACACATGGTTCCATTATTATGATTACAAGCTTTATGTGCATTTTTCAAGTCACCTTCACTTTTAATTTGTTGGATTTTCTTTCCAAATATCGTTCCCAGTCTATCACAGCTTGAAATATCATCCAATTCACACGCTTTAGCATAAAACTTTTCTGCTTTCATGTTGTCTTTTGTGACACCCTTTCCCTTTTCATACATGTAGCCCAAGTTGTTACACCCTGAAGCTTCACCCATGTCACAAGCATCATAATAGAGAGATAATGCTTCTTGAATATCTCTCTTGACATACTTTCCATGTGCATACATATACGCCAAGTTATTACACCCTTGAGGCATTCCAGCATTACAAGACTTCTCAAAATAGAGTGCTGCCTTGTAGTAGTTTCGTCTACTTCCCTCTCCATTATAATACATGCTACCCAAATTATAACACCCTTCCATCTCTCCATATTTACACGCCTGTTCATAGAGTTTTAAGGCACGCCAATCATGTCGTTCTATCCCTAAACCTTCATCATACATGTAGGCAATGTTGTTACACCCTGCAGGACTCTCCAATGTACATGCTTGCTTGTAATAAAGTACAGCATCTTCATAATCAACAGAACCTGATTTTCCATAATGATAGATATCTCCCAACTCATTACAGGCATCTTTATCTTGTAGTTCACACGCTTTTTTATAGTACTCAATATACTTTTCATCAAATGCTGTCAACTTTTTAATGGGTTTAAATTTAGTTATAAATAAAATGGCTAAAAAACCAACAAACAATGCTATGGCTACGTAAATAAAAATAGACTTTTTGGACATGATTTCCCTTTTTAACGAAATAGACTATAAAAGAATATCTCATTTTATATACTCTGTCAAGACAATAGAATATTATAAAAAAACTATAAAAAAATTTAATTAATAATTAATTTAAAATTATTAATATGAAACAACAGGACATATTGAATATAAACCATGAGTAACACCCTATATAATGGGTTGTTAAGATATTAAAAAGATTGATTTTTTTTTAAAAGAATAGCACAATTATTTGAGTTTTCACCTGCTATACTTAAATTATGAAAAAACTAAAATTATTTAATTTACTTCTTATAGTAACTGCCTCTCTATTTACTGCTTGTTCATCAAAAAAAACTGAACCTACAACTGCAGCTCTTCAACCTTCTGTCTATAATATTATGGGTATTGCCGAGCCTAAAAAAAATATTGTTCGTTTTGTAGTTAAAGATGAGCCACACCACACACAGGTATCTCAAATTACTCAATCTTCAAGAATTCAAGTCTCTCCAGATGTTGAATTTATCTCTTATAAACAAAATCCATCTCAAGAAAACTTTATAAATAAAAGATTATCTATTAGAGAAATTGATGCTATTGAACGAAAGGCAAAAAGCTTTTTAGGTACTCCTTATGTATGGGGTGCAACAGGACCTCGTACCTTTGACTGTTCAGGTTTTACCCAATGGGTCTACCGTGATTCTGGGATTAATATTCCTAGAGTCTCAAGAGAACAAGCAAAAGTGGGAGAATTTGTACGTTACAAGAATCTTCAACGTGGGGACATGGTCTTTTTCGATACTAAAAAACGTCGTACAGGCATTGTTAGTCATGTTGGTATCTACTTAGGAGCTGGAAACTTTATTCATGCCAGCTCTTCAGGAAAAAAGGTTGTGATTTACAACTTTAATGAAAAGTCATTCTATAAAAAACGATTTCTTTGGGGAAGACGTGTCACCAATGGTGGTCTACATTACGCTTCCAATTAAAGACAAAAATTGGTTAAAAAGAGTTAATTTTTAACCAATTTAAATCTTTCCCACTTTTTTCTTCTTTTTTTTGCTATACTCATATGTTTATATAAATATTTTCATGAGTAAAAGGTTCCTGTGTATTTAATCAAAAGTATCTTCTTTATTACAATTACTATTTTTTTAGCTGTTGCCCTTGAAGCAATGACACTGAATTCCGTAGAAAAAGTCTCTGCTGTCAACAGCTCATTTAAAGAGCTCAGTGCTAACCACAAAAACTACAGTAAAGATGTAACACTCTCTCAAATTATTTACAGTGAAAAAAGCATTAAAGGGTTAATGGATTTACTCATTAATAACGAAGAGAAAACATTTAAACATATCACCCACAAAAAGTTTATTAAAAATGTTTATCAAAAGAGTCGTTATATGCCCCTATGGTTTACCAACAAAGGTGTAAAAAAGAGAGAACTAAGCGACCTATTTCATGCTATAAAATCAGATATCACCTTAGATTCAAAAGGGAAGATGCTCAAAAAGTCCAAACTTTTAGAGCAAAAAGTTGCTGCCCTAAACAATAAAAACACCAATCAACAATTAAATCTTGATATACAACTCTCTGATCTCTACCGTTCTTATCTAGGATACCACATTCATGGAGCCATTCAATGGTGGGGTTTTCAAAAGAAGCTCTCTTCATTACGACGTAATAAAATATCAGCTGACTGGGTCACTTATAACCCTAAATATGATATTGCTGAACTTATGTTTACACACTCTTTACCACAGATTATCGCAGCAACCACCCCCAACAGTTTTAACTATCATCAACTCTATAAAGAGTTGGCACGGCTTAGAAAAGTGCAAAAGCAGGGTGGATGGAAAAAGATTCCAAACAGTTCTCAACTTCGTTATGGGAAAAAGGGGAAAATAGTTAGCCAACTGATTAATCGTCTTAAGAGTGAAGGAGACTATACCTGCAGTGGAAATGATGGGAGCTTTGGTCCCTGCCTTAAAAAAGCCATTAAACGATTTCAAAAACGTCATGGTATTGGCCAAACAGGAACCATTACCAAGTATACCCGTAGCAAACTCAACCTCTCTGTCAATTGGAAAATAAAAAAAATACTTCTAAACCTAGACAGAATCAAACGACTGCCCGACCAAGCAGAAGAGAGATTTATTATGGTAAATATTCCCGACTTTAGACTCTACTACAAAGAGAATGGTAGAGAGAAACTAAGCATGCGTGTTGTTGTGGGGGATCAAAAACACCATACTCCAATTTTTTCCAATAAAATATCTTTTATTGTTCTCAATCCCTATTGGATAATTCCTGATAGTATTGTAAAAAAAGAGATGATACCCAACATACTTAAAAACCCAAACTATCTTCAAGAGAGAGGTTATGAAGTTCGTAAAAGTTATGTTTTAAGCAGACCAACCATCAACACACAAAAGATCGATTGGGCAAGGGTACTGCGAAATGGAGAGACTAAAAAATATAAATTTATGCAACCTCCTGGACCTAAAAACGCCTTAGGAAAAATCAAATTTAAATTTCCAAATCAGTTTGCCGTTTATCTGCACGATACAGCAGCAAAAAAATACTTTAAAAAAGCACGTCGAGACTTCTCACATGGGTGTATACGTGTGGCACAACCCAATGCTCTTTTAGCAACCTTCGCACCTCATGAGCGTTCAGTCAATTATAACAGATCCCAACGGATACTAAGAGGTAAGAAAAAAACACAACTTAACCTTTCAAAACAAGTTCCGGTACATATTGTTTACCTTACTGCATGGGTAAAAAACGATGGGTTACTGCACTATAGAAACGATATTTACAACTATGATACAAAACAACGCAGAACCATTTATTAAAGCTTATTTTTTTAAACTTAAACAACAAAAGTAATTGGTTTTTTTGTTTTTTTGACTATACTGTTACTCTTAAGTAAAGGTACAGTATATGAAAATAACAAAAACCATTTTAATTATTATTTCACTATTTTCTGTGGTAGTAATGGCTACTCCCATAGATGAACATAACAGATCAAAAGCTGTTACTTTTGAAGAAGAGAGAACAACAACACTCAAAAAACTTTTTACTAAAAAACATGCTACTCTTTTTAAAAAAATAGCCCATAAAAAGTTTTTAAAAAGTTTTTATAAAAAAAATAACTACAACAGTTTATGGATCGATAAAGATGGTCTTAAAAAAGAGAAATATCAACAACTCTTTTCACATATTAACGATGATTTAACACTTGACAGTAAAGGTCTTATTGTTCAACATAACCAACAACTGCATAAAGAGCTAGAGAACAACCTTACACAAGAGGATTTATATAAAATAGAACTTTCACTTACTTCACTCTATTATGATTTTTTAGAACATACACTTTATGGTGAGATTCAATGGAAAAGTTTTTCTTCAAAACTCTCTACTCTAAAGAGGCAGAGAATTAATGCTTCATGGTTAAAACAAAAAGCACCCTATAAAATTTCCACACTTTTAAATCAACCTGATATTAATGCTACCATTGAAGAGATTACACCAAAACGTTTTGGATACAAAGCACTACAAACCTCACTGAAAAGACTCCACAAAATGAAAGAGGATGGTGGATGGAAAAAGTTACCCTACTTTAAACGACTGGAGTTGGGAAGTACAGGAGATATTGTCATTCAACTGCGTGAACGCCTCACCTACTCTGCTGACTATAAAGATTGTAACAATACAACTACTACTTCTCTTGATAACAATGAGATAAACCAAACCATTCAAATAGATAAAAATGCTATTTTTGATGAGTGTTTAAATGTTGCCGTAAAAAAATTCCAAAAACGTCATGGGCTGACAGTTGATGGTATTGTTGGTAGAGGAACAAGAAAAGTTCTCAACACCACGGTTGATGAAAAAATTAGAACAGTTTTGCTAAACATAGACCGAATAAAGTGGTTACCAAGAGCAGAGGATGATCGTTATCTTGTTGTCAATATTCCAGAATTTATGTTGTACTATTTAGAAGATGAAAAGGTGAAGAAAAGCCTAAAAGTGATTGTCGGAGACAAAAAACACCCTACGCCTATCTTTAATCAGAAGATTTCATATATTGTTCTCAATCCATATTGGAAAGTACCAGAAGGGATTGTTAAACGAGAAATTGTACCAGCAATGATTAAGAACCCTAGCTATCTTAGAAGACAAGGTTTAGAAGCACATACAACATGGTTTGAAGGTTCTCCTAGAGTTAATGTCTCTGGACTCTATTGGGAAGATTACTTGACAGGAGGGAAAAAGTTTCCTTATCGTCTTATGCAACCACCTGGACCTAAAAATGCCTTAGGGAAGATAAAATTTAAATTCCCAAATCGATTTGCAGTCTACTTACACGATACGCCAACACGTTATCTTTTTAAACGTAATGTTCGTGCATTCTCACATGGCTGTGTACGACTTTCGAACCCAGTAGAACTTTTAGATACCATCGCTACTTTTAACGAAGATATCAATTTGACAAAGTCAAAGAAAATACTAAAAGGAAAACGAAAAACACAAATAAATGTAAGAAATAAGCTTCCTATCTATTTGGTCTATCTGACAGCTGGGGTTAACAGTGACAATGAGTTGTCATTTAGAGACGATATTTATCGCTATGATAAATTTATGAAACGTATTCCACGGTAAAGCGTCCTATAACCCCTAACCCGATAGAATAACCTATTAAAACAGAATAGGTTAGACTACGTGGAAACATCAGCAAAAATACTCTCTAGCAAAGGAAAACTTCTAACCGAAGTCTACTTTGAACTACAACAACATTTTGAAAAAAAGTATGGAGCTGATGCCTTGGTTCTGATGGAGATAGGAACTTTTTTTGAAATCTATGAGGTCAACAATGATGAACTTAAAATAGGTAAGGCAAAAGAGATAGCTGAACTTCTCAACATTCAACTTACCCGTAAAAGTAAAGCCATTATAGAAAATTCTATTCGTAATCCCCTTCTAGCTGGTGTACCTGCTGTCTCTTTAGAACGTTACCTCTCGCGTCTTATTGGTACTAAAAAGTACACCATTGTTGTGGTTAAACAAAAAGGTGAAATGCCCAATATTAAACGTTATGTTGCCAACATTATCTCTCCGGGTACCAACTTTGAGTATCAAACAGAGAGTGATGAAAACAACATCGTCTCTCTAAACATCGATGAGAACCAAGGTATCTACTCTGCTGGATACGCTGCTATTGATGTGACTACAGGAAAAACCATTGTCAACGAGATACACTCCAGCCGTGATGACAAGACCTATGCCCTGGATGAGCTGTTTAATCTTTTACAAACTTATAATACAGCAGAAGTGATTGTTACCTTTAGCAATACAGAAATCGACAAAGAGTGGATTAAAAGTTATTTGGAACTGAACCAGTTTCACACCTCATTTAATGAACGACGCTGTAAGATTATTTACCAAAATGAACTCTTTACAAAAGTTTATGCCATCAACTCTTTTCTCTCTGCCATTGAGTATCTGGACTTAGAACGTCACCCTTATACCACGGAAGCCTTGGCTATTTTGATTGAATTTATTATAGAGCATGATGAACTTATTATAGAGAAGATGAATCGTCCTATCTTTTTAGGAGAGAGTCGCTACCTCTACTTGGGAAACAATGCCTTAGAGCAGTTGGGTGTAATCTCTCGTGACAGAGCAGAGGTAACCCTACTTAGCCTCATAGACAAAACCTCTACAGCTTTTGGAAAACGACTCCTTAAAGAGCGACTGCTCTCTCCTATTTTAGATAAAGAGATTTTAGAAGCACGTTATGACTTAAGCCAAAAGCTTATGCAACACAGTGACAGTTACGATACACACCTTAAAAATATCTATGACTTAGAGCGTATAACCAGACGTATTAAACTAAAAAAACTTCACCCTGTAGAGTTAACCTACATCATGATGTCTCTTGAGTCCATCGATAAGCTCCTTAAAGATGCCACACAAAATGGTATTGAGTATGAGCAAAATCTCAGTAATCAAGTCTCCGAGTTTTACCTACATCTTGAAAATACGTTTAACCTAAATATCTGTGCCAAATTTCGCATAGAACAGATTAATGACAACATATTTAAAGATGGAATCTACCCTGCTATTGATAATATTTTAACAAAGCAAAAAAATGAAATAGGAAAACTCGAACAGGTCTCCAAACATATTGATAAACTCTTTGAAAAGGAGAAACTCGTCAAAACCAGTAAAAGCAATTATGCTGATATTGGCTACTTAGAGAGTGAGGGCTACAGTATCAACCTTACAAAAAACCGATTTACCATGATAGAGAAAGAGTTAAAAGAGTCCTTTGTCACCATCAATGGAGAACACCACTTCTTTAAAGAGTTTCAATACAAACACCTTAAAAATGCTGTTAAAATCAACTCCAAACTTTTTGAAGAGGTGACACAAAACTTTGAAACCAATCAAGTCAAACTCATCTCTTTGGTCAAACAGCGTTATCTTCAGAGTTTAGATGAGATAGAGAACCGTTTTTCTCACCTAATGGAAGAGCTTATTGTTTTTATTGCCAACATTGATGTGGCTATCTCTAACGTTAAGTGTAGTAAGCGTATGAACCTAACACGTCCTATCATTGTAGAGAAGAGCAATGCTTATGAAGCTATTGGTCTACGTCACCCCATTATAGAATCCAATGAACAATCGGGAGTCTATGTTCCAAACGATGTCTATTTAGGGGAAGGCATAGAAACCAAACATAACCACATTACCCTCAATGCTAGTGAAGGGCAAAAAATTAGTGGGGTACTACTCTATGGTATCAACTCATCAGGCAAATCATCCCTCATGAAAAGTATTGGTCTGAGTGTCATTTTGGCTCAGTCAGGTTTCTTTGTTCCTGCTACAGAACTCAAACTGGGTATGTATGACAAGCTTTTTACCCGTATTGTCTCTCAAGATAACCTCTATAAAGGGCTATCAACCTTTTCTGTTGAGATGATGGAACTAAAAAATATTTTTAACCGTGCTACGCAGAGAAGTCTTATTTTAGGGGATGAGATTTCACAAGGTACCGAGACAGAGTCTGGTCTTGCCATTGTGGCTGGTGCCATTTTAAAACTTTTAGAATTAAAGTCTACCTTTATTTTTGCGACACATCTTCATCAACTTAGAAACATTGAACCCCTGCAGAAAATAGATTCTCTCATACTCTTACACTTGGGAGTGAAATATGATGAAGAGGAGGACACCCTTATCTATAACCGTCAACTGCAACTAGGAATGGGAAGTTCACTTTATGGTTTGGAGTTTGCTAAATCACTCCATATGGATGAAGTTTTTTTAAAAAATGCTTACAATATTAGAGAAGATCTCATAGGAAAAACCTCTGAATTAAAACAGCTTAAATCTCAAAAACGAAGCAGATATAATAAAACATTATATGTTGTAAAATGTGCCTTATGTGAAGAAAACGTGGAAGATGTTCACCACATTCAAGCCCAACAACTGGCCAATGATACAGGAATGATTGGCTCCATGGACAAAAACCATAAGTACAACCTTATACCCCTGTGTAAAAAACACCACCATATGGTACATGAGGGGAAGATACACATCTCAGGGTTTGTTATGACTTCTAAAGGATTAAAGCTTCACTATGATGAGTTCTAACTGTTCCCATATGTTACTATAGTATACATAATTATAGTACCTCCTCTCATTTCCCCTCTCCTTTTACTCAATTCCTACACAATTGAGGGTTAAGATACAAGTTAACATAATAAAAGGACTAGATTATGAAAACAAATCCAATGATTATTTTATTTGCAATGTTACTGGCAATCGTTGTAAGCTACATGCTTATTAACAATTTAATATTTGCAGCAATACTGCTAAGTGCAGCTATGGTATTTTTTTACATTTCACAAAAAAACAACCTAGATAGAAAAGAAAATTTGAATATTATCAGAGATGATAATAAGCTCTATTTTTACCTGAGTGATGATTTACTTTTTTCAACAGACTTACAACGTAATAAGTCAACAACTGAGACAGTTCGAGAATCTATCACCAAAGAGATGTCTACACTTAAACAGATGGCTCGACAGATATGCTTCATTAACTTTAAAGATGAACACTTACTAACGGAATTAAACTATGCTCTTCAATTTAGAGAGAGAAAAGAGGGATAGCCCTCATATAAGGGGATTGTGATTTACAATACCCCCCTTTTACTCTGTAAAAACTATTCTACTATAAAACTCGCATTTTCCATTCCATTAAACTCTGTCATTTTAACCATACTGTAGCCCATCATATCTTCAAAAATAACCTCATCTCCTATCCCCAGCTTTTTATGAAAAAAGTATTCACCAATTAAATCTCCTTGCAAACAAGAGTTTCCAGCCAATTCATAAAAATAAGGTGTAGAAAAACTTTGTGTACCTTTTACTTTTAATCGCTGATTAACAATCGCTACATCAAGAAGATGAGTCTCTATAGAAGTATCTAAAATAGCCACATCTTGCCCTGCTATGCTGACAATATCCAGTACTGTAGTTATAAAGTCTCCACATCCTTTAACCACGGACTCCCCTGGTTCAAAATAGAATTCTATATGAGGGTGAACTGCTTGAAACTTTTTAATGCTCTCTACAAAATATTGAACATCATACTTTTCATCTGTAAAATTGTGTCCTCCTCCAAGGTTAAGCCATCTTAATTGAGGTAATATGGCTTGATAATGTTCAGCAATATGGTCTAAAAGCATCACCATACCCTCTACCGAACTTTGAAACAGTGCATGAAAATGTAAACCCTCTAAGTTAGAAAAATTATGCTTATTTTGAACAAAACTTTTTATAAACTCTCCAGCATCTATACCCAAGCGTGAATAGTCCAAATTGGGGTTACAATAATCAGGAATAGGTAAATGAAGTTTTGGATTAATACGTAAACCCATAGAGGCTTTTGACTCCATCATAGAGAAACGATTCCATTGATTAAGAGAGTTAAAAGAGAGGGTAGAGACTAGATGGAGTAAAACATCCAACTCCTCTCTTTTATAAGCAGGTGCATAGAGATGTAGATGTTCAGCATGAGCATCTTGTGCCATTTTAAGCTCTTTGGTACTACCAACACTCATTCCTGATAGCTTTAAGGCTATATTGGGCAATACGGAGCTTTGGTTAAAGCTTTTAAGAGAGTGCAGTATCTTTACTCCACTCTCCTCTTCTATTAGAGCCAATTTCTGTAGGTTCTGCTCCAACTTTTCTTGCTTCATGACAAAACATGGTGTTATCCAACTGCTACTCATACCACCTCTTCCACCCTTCATTATAGTACTCTATTAAACGATGTCTACTCAACTTGTTTCCTTCTACTTCTATTTCTGCTATATCAGGAGCAAACAGGGGCATTCGCTTCATGACATTTTCATCTAAATACCTTAGACCTGATAAGGGTTTATTTTTTTCAAAATCTATAGGAAAGTTTCCTGCCAAAACAAAACCCCACTCCCCAAAACTAGGAATATAAGTATGGTATGCTTTGGTATAGAGCTTTGTAGTCTCCATGGTCTTCTTTATCGACCAAAATGCTTTATGGGTAAAGAGTGGTGAACTTGCCTGTGTCACCATCACGCCAGACTTTGAAAGCTGTTTTTTTAAGAGTTGATAAAAGGTTTGAGAGTAGAGACGGCTAAGAGAAATATTATTGGGGTCAGGCAAATCTAAAATAATCACATCATAAAGTACCTCGGCCCTCTCTATAAACTTCCAAGCATCTTGATTAATCACTTGAACCTTAGCATCTCTATAAGCATGGTTATTTAGCTTACTTAAGGTTTTATGCTCTTTAAACAACGTGGTAATGGCTGGGTCTAAGTCGACCAAAGTGACTTTTCTTACATCATCATACTTTAATACTTCACGCAGTGCCATACCATCACCACCACCGATGATAAGGAGATTTTTATGAGCCTTAGCATTCATCATTGCAGGATGTACCAAAGACTCATGGTAACGATGCTCATCAATACTGTCAAACTGTATGGCTCCATTAATATAAAATTGTACCCGTCCATTGTTTGCCGTCACCACTATCTTTTGGTAAGGGGTCTGTTGGCTATAGATAATGTTGTTTTTATAGAGCTTATTTTCTATCATCATTGTCAGTTTTGATGATTGCCAAAAACCTGTTAGCAAAATGGCTAAAACAGTTAATAGATAGATGATATAACGCTTTCCCAACAAGTTACGAAAAATATACCAAGCCATCGCTCCTACAAAAAGGTTTATCATTCCAAATAGAAAAGAGGTCTGCATCAGTCCCAGTTTTGGTACCAATACCAAAGGAAAAAGTAGTGAAGCGAACAGAGCCCCTATGTAATCAACCGTAAAAACATTAGAGATATTGGTTTTCAGTGAAAAGTTCTCTTTAAGTATACGTATAATTAACGGAATTTCAATCCCCAACATCGTACCCAATGAAATAGTAACAAGGTATAAAAATGCATCATAGTTGTCTATATAGGCAAAAGCCGAGAAGAGAATAAAGGCTGAAAATCCACCCAACAAAGCAATGGTAAGTTGTAGATAAACAAAGGCCCGTTCCAAATTCTCTTCTATAAAACGTGAGAGCCATGCACCTATTCCCATGGAGGACATAAAGAGTCCTATCACCAAAGAGAAGTGATAGATGGAATCACCCAAAAGATAGGAAGACAAGGTTCCTTCTAAAAGCTGATAAATAAGCCCACAAATGGCAATGAGAAATGTTCCAAAAAGTAGAGCTATCTCTTTGGTTCTAGTATTAATGGTTGTCGACATTAACGGATTGCAGAGGAGATAATCAACCCCAAAGAGAGAATTATAGACCCCAAGACAATAGCCAAGGCTACGTTTCCATCTTCTGTAATCTTTTTATTGACCGAATATGTTGTGGCTACCTCGATAATGGTTAAAACCAAGAAAAAAATAGCGATACCTATACCTGCGTAGATGAGTGCAGAGACTGCACCTGTTAGTTGAAATGTTTCCATATTTTTATTCCTTTTTTATTATAAAATTAGGAAGTGGAGAGTTTACTCCCACTATTTGGTGAGGCTAAAGCCGTCACTTCCAATTGCTGAGGCTAAAGCCGATTTATTTACCTGAACTGTAACCACCACTGTTGTAGCTTGAACCACCATAGTACCCTCCTCCTGAACCACCACGGTAAGAGTTTGAGCGTACTGTCTCTTCAGTGTTTAAGGTAACAACCTTCTCTTGTCCAATTCCTTCATAGGTTAAGTAAGATACTCCCGAACCAATAATAAGAAAAAATAGTATTATAAATTTTGCCATCAAATCTCCTTATTAGTCTATATAAATT
>LBBO01000001.1_pt138 | contig 19080 bp, 21 predicted proteins | sample 329191 | NCBI WGS metagenome assembly LBBO01 (sample SAMN03174413, study PRJNA266758) | hydrothermal vent metagenome | biome: marine hydrothermal vent; feature: marine hydrothermal vent chimney; material: microbial mat material; isolation source: microbial mat from marine hydrothermal vent...
GGGAGAAAATCTCAAATCCCTCCTTCTTGATATGGGAGAAGGAAATTTTGAAGGTGGACTTACCAATAAAAAATATAGAGCCATAACCAATACTGATGCTGTTACAAATTCAAGACATCTTAAAGATATGCTCAACAAAGGTATTATAAGAGAGATAGAGGGGTTTAGTGGTAGAAGCATACGATATGAGCTTGATATTGGGGAAAGTGTCATAAGTTATAGATAGAACGTTGTCCTATCTATTAAAGAGTATAAAAAACAGTTACAACATCCCTTTAAACTCAGAAAAGATATAAGCTGACTCGTGAGGTCCAGGACTGGCTTCTGGGTGGTGTTGTACTGACATGGTTGGAGAGTCATTGTATTTTAAACCCTCGATGGTGTTGTCAAACAGGTTGATGTGGGTTACTGTTGCCACTTCGGTAATGTTGTTAGGAACATTGTAGTTGTGGTTTTGGGCTGTAATCTCTACGGTTTTGTTTGCTTCGTTCATTACAGGGTGGTTTCCACCGTGGTGACCGAACTTTAGTTTGTAGGTATCGTAACCATGAGCGATGGAAAGCAACTGATGACCTAAACAGATTCCAAAAAGAGGAATTTTTGCAGATATAAGCTCTTTAATCTTCTCCTGTTCATCTTTTAAGATAAGTGGGTCACCTGGTCCATTTGATAAAAATACCCCATCTATCTCTTTAGCTGTAAATTTTTCAATGATGACCGATGCTTCCATAGAATTAGGAACAACTTCTACTTCCATACCTGCATGGGTTAACTCATTTAAAATATTTCTTTTAATACCGAAGTCTAAAGCGATAATTTTCTTAGTGGTATTTGGTATTTCATACTTGAAGGTTTCAGCGTTAAAACGTGCTTCATTATGGACATAAGACTCTTTGGTACTTACTTGCTCTATGTAGTTTACATCTTCGATTCGTGGTGAAGCATCTAGTACTTTTTTAAGCTCATTAGCATCATGAATTTCTGTAGAAGCCACCATCATCATAGAACCTTCGCTTCTAAGCATCTTGGTTATAAAACGTGTGTCTATTTCAGAGATACCTAAAATACCATGTTTTTTTAATAAGACATCCAATGGCTCTTCACATCTAAAGTTAGAAGGACGGGCTTGATATTTACGAACGATGATACCTTTACAGTAAGCACCTTTACTCTCCATATCTTGTTCATTGCATCCTACGTTACCTATTTCTGGCATGGTGAAAGTAACAAACTGTCCAGCATACGAGGGGTCGGTTACAATCTCTTGATACCCTGTTAAAGAGGTGTTGAAAACCACTTCTCCTACAGATGTACCTTCTGCTCCAAAACTTTTAGCCTCTAACAACATTCCATTTTCAAAATAAAGTGATATCTTTTCCATTATAACATTCCTCTTCTTCTTAACTCTTCTTCATACAGACGCTCATAAATCAATTCATACTCAACGGAACCCGGAATGTACTCTTTTTCCATATTTTTAATTTTTGTATAGACCAAATCATCCATCTTGTCATAAGCATCAGCAAATGCTTTAAACGCTTTAAAGATAACATTACGTACTTGATTCTCATTTACTTCATACTCTAAAAGATAGTTCTCATAAAGCTCATCTAAAATGGTATGCGAAACATCATTATAACGGTCATCATAATTCATAATTACACCAAATTCAGGAGCCAAACGCTTTTTAATCATAAAAAAAAGTTCACGCTCTTTTACTTGCTGAATCTCGATTTCATCATAGTTTTCATCGAGCATCTCCTCTACTTTGGCATCGAGTTTTTTCTCTTTATCGAAGTTCTCATCAATCACAGCTTTACACGCTTCTACCACTGCCTCTTTACCTTTTGGCATAGAAACAAATGAAGAATTTGCTAAATCAATACCTATTTTAGATGCAACATAACCTGTCTGTTTTTCTTTTAATCTCATGGGTTTAACTCCTTACCATCGAATGATTGTATCTTCTCTGTCAGGACTGGTTGAGATAATTCCCATCTCTGTACCAATCATCTCTTCAAGCGCCTGAATATAGCTTTTTGCTGTTGCTGGTAATTCATCAAACAGACGTACACCCTCTGTTTTGTCCCAACCTGGGAAGCTTTTATAAATAGGAGTTGCTGTCTCTAAATCATAAGGAACGTAATTTACTTCTTTACCATCTATTTCATAAGCAACACATACTTTTACCTCTTTAAAACCATCAAGAACATCCAGTTTCATTAGTGCTACTTGGTCAACACCGTTGACTCTTACTGCATGTCTCATGGCTACAGCATCGAACCAACCACATCGTCTTGGACGACCTGTTGTGGTTCCAAACTCATGACCATTTTTCCGAAGTAAATCACCCTCTGCACCAAAGTCTTCACTTGGAAAAGGACCATTTCCTACTCTTGTACAGTATGCTTTTGCAATTCCTGTTACTTTTCCTAAATCTTTAGGATTCAGTCCAAGACCAGAACACGCTCCAGCACTTACCGTAGTAGATGAAGTAACATAAGGGTAGGTACCATGGTCGATGTCAAGCATGGTTCCTTGAGCACCTTCTAGTAGTATTTTTTTACCCTCATCCAAGACTCTCCAAATAAGCTGTGTTGTATCGGTCAAATGTGGAACAAGTACTTTTGCATAACCATCAAGTTCAGCTATAAGTGCTTCTTTGTTTGGAGTCTCTATCTCCATAATAGTAAAGATATCCTTGTTCTGCTCAAAAAACTCAACAATTTTTGTTGCCAACTTTTCAGTGTTATGAAGCTCACCCATTCTGTGACCCACACGTGCTATTTTATCACCATATGCAGGTCCAATTCCCTTACCTGTTGTACCAATGGCTTTGTCACCTTTTAAACCCTCTTTAGCTTGGTCAATCAATGCATGGTATGGCAATAACATGTGTGCTTTATCTGAAATAAACAATCTGTCTGTAAGGTTATCAAACTGTACCATCTCTTTAATAAAATCAACAGGAGAGAGAACAACACCATTACCCACGATATTTTTAGCCTTAGGGTTTAACACACCTGAAGGAATAAGGTGTAAAGCGTACTTTTTATCACCAACGACAATGGTATGACCAGCATTGTGTCCACCTGCAAAACGACACACATAATCATATGTTTGTGCCATATGATCAACTATTTTACCTTTACCCTCATCACCCCATTGCAATCCTACAATTAAATCTGCTCTATTCCTCATACTACACCAACCCCTTTTTCATCTTTTGATTTATAACAGCATCGGTATACAATGCGAAACCTGCTGCGTTAACTTCTTCTATACTGTAAACTCCACCACGAACCAACAACTCATTTTCATAAAACATTCTAAATGTTAATGAGCCATAATATCTCATTTTTGCGTAGTACAATGGTGCGATAATTACTGATTTGTACTCTATCTTCTCAATTGTCTCTTTGATTAGAAGTAACTCTGCTTGAATATCAGATGGAATCCCCTCTAAATCATCTAAATCTTTTGCATGATGAATACGAATAAGTTTGTTCATCCATGGAAACTCAGACTTTAAAATAGACTCCACATGTGTATCTTGCAAACAGGCTAAGTCTACACCATACTTTTCACTCAGCAAAAGAGGTATACGCATGTTTGAAATCTGTAACAATGCTTCAACCTCTAGTTTCTCAACCAAGTTTATTGCTGTGTTCACCACCTCATCAAAACTTCCATCAAGAATCTCTGCACCTACTTGATACTGCTCTTGTGTTGGAAACGAAACAGCTGGTTGTATGTAAAACCACTTTTTAGACTCGGTGGTTCTGCCTATTCTTTTGGTAACAATTCGTACCACATCAGCTGTGCTGTCTGCTCTAAGTGTTAGCGTATGGTTATGGTCATCATGCAAGTGAAGCAGTTGCTTTTCATCTTCAAAGGCACTGTGCTGGTGGTATGAGAAAAGAGGCGTAACTATCTCTTCAAATCCATCAGCTTCTAAAGCAGCAGCAGCTACACTCTCTATCTGTCGTTTTATCTTCGCAGACTCTCCAAAATAGAGTTTACTTTTACTCGGTATTTCATGTTCAAATATCATTAGTTTATCTCTTTAAAATAAGTTTCATTAAATGTTTTAGATGCTGTTCCATCAAATGTTCTACGACCCAAGTCAGCCAATGCCATCTCAATTGCATTCACTACCCAAACCGATTCGTTTACAGGGATAAGCCCCATTTGGTTAATACGGAAAAGTTTTCCTTTTAAGTGGTCTTGACCACCTGCCATGTTAACACCGTATTTGGTTTTTAACAGTTTTCTAATGGGCTCAGCATCTTCATCCAAAACGGTACTCATTGACAAGGCAGGAGTTTCTGGATACATACTAAAGCCAATAGATTCTAAGGCTTTTTGCGTTGCAGTAGCACGTGCGTGTGTTTTAGCATAGAGTGCATCTAAACCCTCTTTCTCTATCTCATCAAAAATTGCATTAAGACCAATTATTAAAGTGGTAGGGGCTGTGTACGCTGTAGTGTTTTGCTTCTGTTTTTTAATCTCAGATGCCAAGTTAAAGTAGTAATCTGCACCTTCACCAATGGTTTCAACGGCAGCAGAACTCAAACCTATCATCGCTAACCCCGGAGGAAGCATTAAAGCTTTTTGACTTCCTGCTACCAAGGCATCGATATTGGTAATGTCTATCTTCTCCACACCAACAGCTGTAATACCATCGGCAATCACCATAATGTTTGGATTAACAGACTTCACATACGCTGCAATGGTCTCAACAGGGTGTCTCAATCCCCCTGCACTCTCACTCACTTGAATAAACAATGAATCAATATCACTGTTTTCAGCCAAGGCTTTTTTGACATCATCAAGAGAAGCAGGAGTGTTCCACTCATACTTAAGCTCTACAAGTTCTCTACCCATCGCTGTAACAATCTTTCCAAATCGTTCACCAAACTTACCTGCATTGACAGTTAAGGCTTTTTTCTTACAAAGGTTCAAAACAGATGCTTGCATTGCCCCTGTTCCAGAACTTGCCAACATCACACACTCATCCATGCCATACAACTTCATAAGACGCTCACGTGCCTCTTTAAAAATAGCTTCAAATTCAGGGGTTCTATGATGCAGTGTGGATGTTGCCATCGCTTGTCTTACAGACTCAGGTACAGGAGTAGGTCCAGGGGTAAAAAGTAGCATTTGTATCCTCGATAAAGATTATTAGGAACTCTACCAAATATAAGGCAAAATTCTCGGGATTATATCAAAATTGTGTTTAGGGGTGGGTGAACTCTTTTCCTAAAATCAATTACTACCATATCTCATTTGTTCTAACTTTACAACAAGATTTTCATAGTCGAGATAAAAGCTCTCTGAATCTTTTCTTACCCAAATTATATAAGGTTTGAACTGTTTATAGGTTTCGATAAAAAGTTTTCCTGCCAAATCATTTACCAATGAAATATTAAAAACATCATACTTAATACCTACCGAAAACTTATTTAGAAATCCTAACATTCTAGCCACGTCATCTCTCAACTGCTTATCATTTAAAATCAATTCCAAATGCTCATCAGAAAAAGTATCAAACATATCTTCAAGTTTTAACTTATCTCGTACCCTTCTTATACTTTCACGTAAATCACCTCGAATAGTGTTATAAGCATTCAGTGTCATCTCATTCTGTCGTCTTTGATGCTCTTTTTCACTCTCTAACCGTGCCAAACTTAGTTGACGAACAATTAAAGCAACCCCAAAAATAGCTATAGGGACAGCCACAATATCTGCAAAATTTCCAAAACTTTCTAAACTATTTAAAGACACTTTCCATTTCCTATCTCTTCAATCGTTTGGGATTATAATCATAAATAAAATGCTTGTCAAGTATTTAAAAAATATCTAATGATACTAAAAGAAAAATAAAAAAAATTAATCATATAATAATTATTAACAAAGTATAATATTTAAAGAACTTTTTTATTTAAAATATTAGGATTATCATATGAGTCAAACAAATAAAGAAAACAATGAAATTAGATGTACTTCACAACAAATAACTGTTAGCAGAACAGATTTAAAAGGTAATATTATCTACCATAACCCAACATTTGCAGAGGTGAATGGATTTACGGGTTCTTCATGTATACATAAGCCTCATAATATTGTTAGGCACCCCGATATGCCAAAAACCATCTTTAAAATTATCTGGTCAATTATAGAGCAAGGTCTACCCATTCAAGCTGTTCTAAAAAATAAAACCAATGATGGACACTACTACTGGACGCTAATCAACTGGAAAGTACAAAAAGATGCTGACAACAATGTTATCTCTTACGTTGCTTATGGGAAACAAGCACCCGATCATGTTATCGAGAAGATGGAACCCATCTACGCAATGATGTTGGATATCGAAAAAGATCATGATATGGACTCTGCGTTAAAATATCTTCACTCATTTCTTGAAGAAGAGGGGCTAAACTACAGTCAATATATGGAGAAACTCATCAAACATAGAGAGTTTAGATGTTTATGTGACTTTGTAAAACATACTTTTTCAGGAACACAAAAGAGAAAAAGAAAAAAGAGAAGATAGCCTTACTTCTTTTTTGACAATCTCTTTTTTTTAGAAGAAGCTACAAGAAGCAGATAATTCTCTTCTTGTAGTTCATGATAGCGTGGTATCCTCTTTAACAAACTATCATAAACTTTTTCAGTATCCCCAAGATTATTATATTTCGATTCTAAAGAGAGTTGATACTTTTTTAAATTCCATATATTTGCTTCAATCTCTTTCATAAAAAACTTACTCTTGTTTATGGTTTTCTCATTTTGGAAATAGATATTTTTCCCTTTAAAACCATCTGAAAGTCGTTTTAAATCAACAATACTTAAAGAGATACGCTCTGTTTGTCTGTAGAGTCTGAAAAGTTCTGATTTTACTTTAGAGTGTTGTGTTTTAAGTTGGCTACCTAAAAATATAAGTTGTTCTCGTCTTTTATTTTTACGAAGTTCTACACCAAACTTACGATAGAGGAAGCGACTTATAAAGCCCTCTTCTTCTTTTAAATCTTTCAGTATCAATTTAATCGCTTCAAATAAAATAACATCCACATCGCTAGAGTGACGTTTCAATTCAATCTTTGCATTATGAATATTCTTGGCAATCAACTTCTCTATAATCTCATCAAACACATAGGTAGGACTCTTTAATATATCATCAATATAGGTATCAACTGCCATTAAATATCCTTAGAGTTATTATCATGTTAATAATAACTAAAATTTATTTAATAATGTTTTAAATAATTAGAATTATAAAAAAGCTTATGCCTCTTCCATCAATTTCATAATTAAGACAAGATTTCTTACCGAATAATACCCCTCCGTATGTTTCCACTTCAGTTGAGAAATTGCACTTTCTAGTTCAGGAAACTCTTCATTATTTATAAGGGCTTCCGTTACTCTTCTGCCATCACCCACGTTGGTATAGACCGAACGGACGGCATAAATATCTTTATCTAAAGGAAGTGCTTTAATCGCTTTTTCAACTTCCATGTACATGGCATCTGAATCATCAATTATCTCATCAAGTGACTCTTCTCCTCTGTATCCATAGTTACTAATAACTGCTTGCCACTTATGACCATTGATTTCCCAAGTATCTGTACCAATACCATTTTCTACTTTTCTAGCCTTGTCCCAAAATGCCATAATAAGTGTATGAAGAGTATTAACCTCAAACTGCTCAAATGCTGAAGCAATTGCCTCTTCCACAGTTGAAGCATGCCCTACAAAGGACTCTGTAAAAGTTTGATCTGGTAATAAAATATGAACATCTAGTTGAGCTACAACAGAGTCTTCAAAACGTTCCATCTCAAATGCTTGTGCTGTAATACCAGGGAAAAGACCATCTACAAAGTAGTAATCTTCCATCTTCTCTAAGTTCATGTCGAACTGACCTAAAACCTCTAAAAGTTGTTCATTTATATTTATATCAAGTAATTTACTCACTGTTGACCTTTTTTAATTTTTATGGAATTATACTTAAATTCTAGACACTATAGACTTGTTGACCAATCTCTTTGTATCTATTATAGTAAGTCTCTACAAAATTTAAAATGGTTGTATCTACAGGCAAGTAGACTCCAGAGGACTTTTTGGCATACTGTTCTAAATATACAGAGGCATCTTCTTTATCAATATAATGTTGTGCCAATGCTCTGTATACTTCTTGGTATCGCTCTTTCATCGCATCGTATTTACTATAATCAATTTTAACTTGCTCATCATAAGTAATAATTCCTGAACCAAAAAGAATATCTAAATGAATAAGTCCTTCACAGTAGTAAGGTAAAACCTCACCAACTTCTCGCCATGCCATAAGACCAACGGCACGACCTACCAAGTCGTCAACCATATGTTTTTTAAGCTCTTCTCTCTCGCTTTCAAAAAATGCCATGAGTCCACCAGAAGTCGCTTTGAACTCTTCTATATTTTTAAACTGACCTGTTTCATTCATGCTCATCTCGGTATCACCATCTATCCATAGAATGTGTCCAAACTCATGACCAATGGTTGAAGCATCATAAATCTCTTGCCACAAATCAGGGTTATTTTCAGCCAATGCTCTTTTTTCTTGGACAAAGTCAAGTCCCATGGTCTCAACAGAGAGTTGCATCATAGGCTTAGCTTTTTGACCTTCCATTACAAAGTCAGCATAAGCAAAGATTTTTTTACCAAGTTCTGAAGAGACCTGCTCATCATTAGGAACTACCTGTGCTGAGAAAAGACCATTTAACTCTGCACCGTAATACAACATCGGTTTACCAATATAGAGTTGTGTCTCATCTACCTGTGTGCTATTTTTTTCAACCGTTGCCAACACTTCACCATCAATCTTATCTGCCAACTTAGATGAGAATTTTTTAATATTTTCTCGTGTCATTGAACCACTTTGAAGCTCAGGGTTAACAATACGTAAATCCCACTCCAAAGCAACAGCTTTTCTAAAGTGATCTTCATAATACTCTAAAGGGTGTCCTACTTGTAGAGGAGTGGTAATCTTCATCCAAGCTCTGTCTACATTGGCCCAAAGTCCTATGAGTTTTTTAGGCTCATGACCAGCAAACGCTTTTTTAATTGCAACCAAATAGGCAATCCACTCTCTTTTCTGTTCAAAAACCTCATCTTTTTCTAAAGATAAGTTTTCAATGCAATCCTCAATAGTAGAGACCAAAGAAGCCACTTCTTTAGGAAAAGCATTACTATAAGCTACAGAACGATACTCGCCCTTAGCATCTTTTATTAAAACAGAATAACACCTATCCCCTACTTCACCATTGGGTGCTAAGTCTAAAAGGCCTTTGGTCTGCAACATTTTAAAAACAGCTTGTTCATCACCATTCTGTTCTTCTAACAAATCACGGTTTACACCGTTTATAATATGTGCTGTCCAAGCAGATTGCCACTGACTCATAGACTCACCAATATAGTGTACTCCCTCTATCAGTGTACGGTAAAAAGGTGTTAATAGATTTTCAGATTTTATCCAAGCTATCAGGTACTCATGTCGACTTAAATGTATCTCTTTTGCATAGAGGTATGCTTCTTCTTTTTTTTCAATAATCTCCTCTTCTGAGAAGTCAGCTTTTTGTAGTACTTGATCGAGAGCATCTTCACGTAGATTAATCAGTCGTGTTAACGCTGCCATGGTTGTGTCACTGTTAAGAGGAAGTGACATTTTCTTTAAAAAATCCTCAACCAACAGTTTGGCTTCGGGATGGTCACCTTCTAAAAGTTTATAGTACTCATTAAGGGAATGTTGTCTGGTTTGTAGCTCATCATAAATTCTTTGTAAGTCGTTCATAAATTGTTTTTTCATTTTTAAAGCCTTTGATGTGTGAATAAATATAATCTATTCTACTAGAAAAAATATTAATCTAAAATCAAATTATGAAAAAATAAAAAGAATCTTTACGATGTTTATGTTTTTTTGTGTTACGCTAAACACGATTAACATTTTTTCATATAGAAGCTAATAATCTTTAATAATTTCAAGCAGGAGGACAGACAAAGTCTCTCATATTAATCTCTTGAAGTTTTTCATTCCATCCTATAAAATACTTACTCTCTTCATGAGTTAAAGTAATATAATTTTCTCCAAAATAGAGTTGAAAAATAGCATCTAAATTAACCAAAGGATTGACTTCAACCACCCAAACAAAACCCAATTCACGAACCGTATAGACCTCTTTACGAGAACGCATAATGTCTCGTCCTACTTTCTCAATGGTACAAATATCTGTATCTTGCCCAAAAAGAGAAAACTCAACCACGGCTTTAAAGTTTTCTCTATCTACCAACTTTTTCCAGTAGTCATTCTCTCTTTTACTTTGAAAAGTTGGCAAAGAGTTGTCTTCTTTTTTCATACACATCAAGTTGGCAACTTTTACATAGTCTGGTGTATGACTTTTTAAAAACTCCAACTGCTCCTCTGTATACTCCGAAGGTGTCACCCCTTCAGCATCAAGTAGCCCTTCATTTTCAAACTTTTTAAGCATCTCTGCCTCTTTGATACGTACTTTTTTATGTACCACAGCAATAGGATAATCAGTATACCAAAAAGAAGGGCTATCTTCTATGGCATTCATTACACATCTATGGATAGGTTCACCTTCTACAAGGCTCTGTTTATTTAATGCTTTTACTATGTCTGAAACAATCTCTATCATCTTTTTTAATTCCTAGCTATAATATTTGACTATATACTTTTATAATTACACAAATTTTGTTTAAATCTTGCGTAAAACTCTTGATTAAAATAGAGTTCATCATTATATTCACTTCCAGGGTGACACATGATTTCTACTACTTCATCTCCTATATTATTAATATTTTCACTAAAAGAAGGAAAGTCACCATAACTGTCAACCATTTTAAATCGAAAAATCCTAAGTATATAACTATGAAATAACCTATATCCTCTATTTATTCTTTTAGGATTACTCAACAATATTTGTGTTCTTATTTTATCGATTTTATATTTTTTAGCTACATAAATAAGAGCCCATAAAACCAATGGATATCTATGAATATGATGATGGGTATCAATATGAGAAATATCAACACCATAAGCTTTTAATTTCTCAATTTGTAAACTAAACTCTTTAATGATCTTTGGTATTTGAAATATATTTAATCTATTAAATTTCCAATTACTTTCATTGAATTTTTTACCATCACTTAGTGATTTGAAATCATCTGTAAGTGCTAAATGTATGCCAAAACTGATATCTTCTAACTCTTTTGTCATCGCAACAGCTTCTTCAATTTCCTCTGCTACAACTAAAATGGTGGAAGAGGTAAGATAGTTATCTTTGGCAGACTTATAAATTGCTTCATTAACAACTGTCGACATACCAAAATCATCTGCATTTATAATTATTTTCAAAATATTTCCTTCTAGATTATTTATTAATATTAAAAAAAGATTATATCATATTAGTTGAAAAAAATTATCGCTGCAACATCGTAATAATAGGTTTTGCCAATGCCAATGCCTTAGCCCGATGTGAAATGGTTTTTTTCACCTCATCATCAAGCTCACCTAAAGTCACTTCATAACCAGTAGGAACAAACATTGGGTCATAACCAAAACCTCTCTCTCCTCGTGTGGTTGCTAACACCTCTCCGTGCATCCAACCATGAACCACATATTCGCCATATTTACTTACTATCGCTATAGCAGCTGTATAGAACGCAGGAGTTTTTTCTACCTCTTGCTCTTTAACAGCAGCTACCAGTTTATAAAGGTTCTCTTTGTCACTGGCTCCCTCACCTGCATAACGTGCAGAGTAAATTCCTGGAACTCCCCCAAGCAGTGGAACAGAGATTCCACTGTCATCTGAAATAACGATGTAATCCTCACTTGCCAATTTTTCATAAATAGTACAGGCTTTAATAAGAGCATTACCTTTAAATGTATCAGCATCTTCAAGTATCTCCATATCCCCTAAAATTTCTGAGAAAGCAATCACCTCTGCCTCACACATCTCTTTAAACTCTCTTAACTTTCCTTTGTTTCCCGTTGCTAGAACAATTTTCATTAATACTTAACCTTTAATACATATAATATAAAAAATTTTATCCTATTGGAGATATTAATATGTTTAAACAAATATTACCCTTAAGTTCCATCGTTGCTCTTAGGTTTTTTGGACTCTTTATTGTCCTTCCTGTTCTTTCTGTCTATGCAACCAACATAGAGGGAGGAACTCCCCTTCTGGCTGGAATTGTTATGGGTGGTTATGCCCTAACCCAAGCCATTTTTCAAATTCCATTTGGAATTATGTCCGATAGACTGGGTCGCAAAAAAGTACTTCTGTTTGGACTGCTTATTTTTATAGCTGGTTCGGTTATGGCTGCCATGGCTGACAATATCTACATGTTACTTATAGGTCGTTTCCTGCAAGGTGCTGGAGCCATCGGTTCGGTTGTTACTGCTATGATTGCAGACATTGTAAAGGAGGAGCAGAGAGCTCATGCCATGGCGATTATGGGTGGAACCATTGCTTTAAGTTTTTCACTAGCGATGATAGTTGCTCCCATTGTTGGTGGTAACTGGGGAATTGACAAACTTTTCTGGATAACAGCTGTTTTATCGGTTATGGCAATAGGTATACTTTTTACGGCCGTACCTAAACCTCCTACCATTGTTCACTCTTATGACACAGACAAAGTAGGAATCATGGATGTATTTAAAGACAAATCACTCACTAGAATGTACATTACTTTTCTTTTTCACTCATCGGTAATGACCATGGCATTTTTTATTATTCCTCTAGTCATGACACAAGCTTTGGCTGATGGTGGATTTGGATGGGAGAAGAGTGAACTATGGAAAGTTTACCTTCCTGCCATGATATTTGGACTTATAGCCATGGGACCTGCTGCTGTTTTTGGGGAAAAGTATGGAAAAGGTAAAGAGATATTTATGATATCTGTAGGGTTTATATTTTTAGCATTCTTGGCCATGGGCTTTAGCTCAACTCCTTGGCTATTTATAGTTGGTGTAACTTTCTTCTTTATAGGTTTTATGATGTTTGAACCACTGCTTCAAAGTTTTGTATCTAAGTTTGCAAAAGTACACCAAAAAGGTATGGCGATTGGTGTTGCCAATACCTTTGGATACATGGGTATCTTCTTAGGTGGAATCTTAGCTGGCTTTCTTATGAACAACTACGACAGAGAGACCCTTGCCATGGTTGTTGTAGGTATTACCATTTTATGGTTTATTTGGGTGGCTACCATGCCAAGCCCAAACAATCGGGGGAATGTCTATTTACCACTTGATATTTTTGACCGTGAAAAAATAGCAGCACTGGTAGAACATGAAGCCATCGTTGAATCATACGTCAATGAGACTGAAAATGTTGCTGTCGTAAAATATGAAAAAGATTTGATAGATGAAGATGAAGTTCGAGGGATGTTAAGCCAATAGTACCTCTCTTCCTCTGTCCATAACTTATTTTAAACAGTTATGGACAATCTTATCTAAATCCAAAATCACTAAAAATAACCAAATTACAGGTATCTTATTTTAAGTAAAAGAGGAGTATCATAAAATAAGGACTACAGATGAAAAAAATAGTAAGTTTATTGATGATAACAACCATTTTTACGTTTGCTCAAATATTCAGTGTTAACATTACATTGGCTCCTCACACTGATAGTACCTATGGTGCATGGAGTTTAGAGTACATTAAAGCATCTCAAATGAATAATGCCTTTAAAGGGAGATTAATTGATACTAGAAATCATGAATATCGTAGGTCACCCTATTACGTTGAACACACAGATATCGAAATTTTTCAAAAAAAACTCTACCAAAAAAACTTTTTAAAACAAGGCTATTATGACCTTGTGTGGGTACCTTACAAAGGGAGCATTGCTGATGAGATGTGGAACGTAAGCTCAAACAGTAAAAAGTTTCTAAAAGAGAGTGAATTTTACAAAAACTATCATGCACAAGATGGCTGGGAACAGTTTGACTGGTCAATGCTTTTAGCCGATTACATCAACCATACCATCGCTACCCTACCAAGCTATGACCTCAACATTAGCAATCACTCTAAACATCCTATAAAAATCACAGGATTTTATGCAAAAACCATCTTTACCACAGGAGGAGAGGCTTCACCAGGGGGAGCTTATTTTCCAACACAGAATAGAATCAACTACTTTTCTCTTCATTGGAATCATCAAAAAGTTTTAAAACTTAAAAAACCTATCACTATCCATCCCAATGAGACAAAAAATATTCCTATGGCGATATTTGTAAAAAAAGGAGCCATGGGTGATGGACCAGGAAAATTAACCGTTGCACTCTATGTTAAGTATATAAAAGGGAAGAAAGAGAAAGAGGAGTTGCTCACCATCATCAGCCAATCGGAAGACAATGGTTACCAAACTGGGTGGTAAAAAGACCCAGTTTTAAATTATTTAAGTTCTATTTTAGCTGTTTTCTTAAGCTTTTCAGTCTCTGTTTTTATAAGTGTTGAAAACTCTCTATTGCTCAACTCTTCTTTTATAGCTGATTCAACCTCTTCAAGTTTTTTAGTACCTGCATCTTTTCTATCATCCAAATAAATAACATGGTAACCAAACTGTGTCTTAACAGCTGTTTTTGTATATTCACCTTTTTTCAACTTATCTGCTGCAGCAGAAAATTCAGGAACCATTCTTCCAAGTTCAAACCAACCTAAATCTCCACCCTTAGGTCCTGAAGGTCCTGTTGATTTCTCTTTTGCAAGTTTAATAAACTCTGCTTTTTTATCTTTGGCTACATCTAAAGCTTTAATAATTGCTGTTGCATTATCTTCACCTTTAACCAAAATATGTCTTGCCTTAAGTTGCTTGGGTGTCGCATACTGCTTACTGTTTTTTTTGTAATGCTCTTCAATTTTAGCTTTACTTAAACCATCTTCAATTTTTTTCATCTTCTGTTTCATCCAGATATCTAAAACCAAACCTTTTTTAAGTGCCTCCAACTGCTCTTTATAATCGTCTGATTTGGCCACATCACTCTTCTCAGCTTCTGCAGAGAGAAGTTTTCTCTCTACAACCATATCTAAAACTCTTTTTTTCATAGAAGGATCCAGTGTTGCAAACTCCATTCCTGAAGGTCCCATGGTCATGTCTATATCTAGTTGAGTAATCTCAGTACCATTAACTGTACCATATTTACTCTCAGCATGAGCCACTGTCATCAACATCAATGATGTTACTGCAATTGTAATAGTTTTTTAATCATTTAAAACCTTTTTATTTTTAATTTATCCTGCAAATTATATTTACTTATTGTAAACAAACTATTAACAACTTAACATTTTCCTAAATCAACAGCTTTGTACTCAACATCCATTAAGGCACACGCACGTCTCATAACGTTTTCAATGGTAAATCCAAACTTCTCAAAAAGAAGTTCAGCTGGAGCTGATGCACCAAAGCTCTCCATGCCCAACACATCGTCAGCATATCGGTAAAACTCAGTTGCCGTTGCAGCTTCTACTGCCAATACTTTTGTATTTTTATCTACTACCGTAGCTCTATACTCTGCATCTTGCTCATTAAAGAGGTCAAGACATGGAACAGAAACCACATTGGCTTTAATACCAAGCAGTTCCAAATGACAAGCAGCTTGAAGACAAAGCATTAACTCTGAACCCGATGCCATGAGTGTAAAATTTGCATTTTCACGTGCTTTAACAATGTACGCACCATTCGCTACTTCACCAAAATCTCTTTTTGGTTTCAGTGTTTGGAGCTTTTGACGAGAGAGAACAAAGCCGTGAGGTGCATTCATACCAAGTGCTGTTCTCCAAGCTTCTACATTCTCCGTCGCATCAGCTGGTCGCCAAACATAGAAATTTGGTAAGGCTCTAAACTGGCTAATATGTTCAATAGGCTCATGAGTAGGTCCATCTTCACCTACACCGATACTGTCATGTGTCCAGACAAAAAAGTTTTGAATGTTGGTTAACGCTGCAATTCTAGCTGATGGCTTCAAATAATCAGAGAAGACAAAGAACGTTGCATTAAAGGGAATCACCGTTCCATAAAGTGCCATGGCATTGGTAATGGCAGCCATAGAGTGTTCACGAATACCAAAGTGCATATTACGCCCTTTAGGGAAGTCACCCATATCTTTAAGGTCACTCTTATTTGATGGAGCCAAATCTGCTGACCCACCAATAAACGATGGAATCGCTTTAGCAATGGCATTTAAAATCTTACCATTAGAGTCTCTGGTCGCCATAGAGGCACTATCAGAAAAATCAGGGAACTCAATCGCTGAAAAATCGGGATTAAGCAATCTGCTCATTGCTTCATTTTGCTCAATAAGTGGTGCTTGTTTATGCAAGTGAATCCACTTTTTCTCTAACATGTCTCCATTTTCAATGGCACATCTAAAACGAACCAATACATCTTCAGGAATATGAAATGGTTCAGCAGGGAATCCCTCTTTGGCTTTTGACTCAGCAATAATGGTCTCACCTAGTGGAGAACCATGTGTAGCAGCAGACCCTTCTAACTCCATTGCCCCTTTCCCAATAATGGTATTGGCAATAATAATCGTGGGCTTTTTAGCAGTTTTAACTTCATTAAGAACTTTGTCAATATCATCATAACAGTGACCATTAATCTTCTTAACATCCCAACCTTGAGCGATAAATCGACCCTCTACATCTTCACTCCAAGCAATACTGGTATCACCTTCAATAGTAATGCAATTGGAGTCATAAATAAGAACCATATTGTCAAGAGTTAAATGCCCAGCCAATGAACAAGCTTCATATGAAATTCCCTCTTGTAAATCACCATCACCACAAAGACAATAAACTTTATGGTCAATCAGCTCACAAGTTTCAGAGTTTACTTGATTGGCTGTATATTTTGCAGCCATTGCAAAACCTACAGCATTGGCAACTCCCTGCCCTAAAGGACCTGTAGTTATCTCAACACCATCAGTATGTCCATACTCTGGATGACCAGGAGTTTTAGAGTCCAGTTGTCTAAAGTTTCTTAAATCTTCCAACGACAGGTCATAACCCCAAAGGTGTAAAAGAGAGTAGATAAGAGATGAACCATGTCCACCAGAAAAGACCAAACGGTCACGGTTTAACCATTTTGGATTTTTAGGGTTATGATTAAGATGTTCACTTAGTACCACAGCAATGTCTGCCAGACCCATTGGTGCTCCAGGGTGTCCTGAGTTTGCTTGTTGAACCATATCTGCTGCTAAAAATCTGATGGTATTTGCCATCTTTTTTCGCATAATATTCTCTTCTGTCATTGCCATTTAATTTCCTTTTTTTAATACAAATAGATTTAACAGTATAAAATGTATTATTTTATACTATAAAAGCCATTATCTATGTCGATACAAATAATTCTCTACAATAGGACGTAGTGCTTTTTGTAAATTTTTATCAAATAAAGTAAATAGCGTTTGTAGTTCATGTGCCAGGAATTCAGCCTCTTCAATACTCTTCTCTAATCCAATTAAATTTATAAAAGAGTTTTTATCTCCATCATTACCAGTAGGTTTTCCAGCCTCTTCTGCACTCTGCGTTTCATCTATAATATCATCTTGAATTTGAAAAAGAAGTCCCAAGTCAATACCAAAATTGTACAACTCATCTTGTTTATTCTTTTCAAGCCCTACAATCACTGCACCCATAAGTAAAGAAACAGCAATAAGCTTGGCTGTTTTATTGCGATGTAATACTTTTACCTGCTCTAAACTCAAAGGTTCATTTTCAAAATGCAAATCTATTGATTGACCAAGCACCATTCCATAGGTTCCACCATCACGAGCTAACATCTCAACCAGTTTTATTTTAATATCATCTCTCAGAGATGCTTTAGCTATATGATAAAAAGCTTCGGTATTGAGTGCATCACCAGCTAAAATAGCTGTTGACTCATTGTATGTTACATGTAGTGTTTCAAATCCACGACGTAAAGGAGCATCATCCATAGCAGGTAAATCATCATGAATTAAGGAATAGGTATGTAAAAATTCTAATGCCAATGCAGGAGCCAAAGCCCCTTCAAAAAGTAGAGGTTCATAAGCCTCTACCACTGACAACAATAACATGGGACGAAAACGTTTACCACCAGCCAGTAGCATACTAGATAAAGAGTCATTATAATGGGGGTGAAATGTCTTTACTATTGGTAAGTTTTCTTGGAGATAAGCTTCAAATCTTTGCATTGTTTATTCTTATTCTTTTTTGGCAGTATTATAGCCTAACTATGTTATAAACAATGATAAATATGTGAAATTAAAAAGAAATTTTTATAATATTTTGAGGAGCGAAAGGTGGAAACTCCACCCTTCAGTAAAAGCAGTAATTATACTGCAGTTACGTTTTCAGCTTGTGGACCTTTTTGACCTTCACCGATTTCAAATGTTACAGCTTGACCATCAGCTAGAGAAACTCTACCACCACTTGGGTTGTTTACTTGTCTGAAGTGTACAAACACATCAGCTCCTCCACTTGCTTGCTCAATAAATCCATAACCTTTTTCATCGTTAAACCATTTTACAGTTCCATTAACTAATTCTGCCATTGTCGTACCTTTGTAAATATATAACTTCTCTGAAAAAATCAATTTTCAAATCAAGTCGAATCCAAATAGAGAAGAAATATATTTCCACACTCATCTTTCATCTACAAGTATTATATCTAGTTTATTTAAAATTAATCCATAAACTTGTGAAAAAATAAAAATATGACAATTTGCCATACTTTCAATAGTTAGTCCTCAATTCTTGTATAATTATTTTATGTTTATACATATAGATATTGGCATCTTTCAAATCTGGACAATTTTTAACAGTATCATCCAAACTTGAAAAATTCTCACCTATCTGCTCAACAATAACACTTATATACTCATCTGCATTAAAAGCCATATCTTCTCCCTAATTGGATATATTATAGCATGTTGAAAAATAAATTTAAAATATTATGTAAAATTTTTTCTAATAACTCAGAAGTTGTTGAAAATCTGTGGCTAGAAATTTATAAAAAACATACAGAAGCACAC